>Ga0208197_1000491_pt1 | contig 49781 bp, 38 predicted proteins | sample AD_JPNNA4_MetaG_FD_184444 | JGI IMG/M metagenome (GOLD analysis project Ga0208197, IMG submission 184444) | Active sludge microbial communities of municipal wastewater-treating anaerobic digesters from Japan - AD_JPNNA4_MetaG (SPAdes) (version 2) | ecosystem: Engineered > Bioreactor > Anaerobic...
GGTCTTTGGGAAGGTTGCTGTTGCGGAACCTATAACCACAATCAACACATTTGTACGTCTGAACTCCTTTATGTTTGCCATATTTTATTGTATGTATTGAACCACATACCTGACATCTGCTCTTGTGCATTTTGCTTGTTTTTGAGGTTTTGAATCTCTCAACAAGTTAGTATTTATATAGGATGTAGCTATGTTACACCACGCAATTTGACCTATAGAGAAGTTACATTGCTCGATTTTAGCTCTGAATGTTTTGAATCTCTCAAACCACCAGCATTTATCGCAGATTAGAGCATGTTGCACCACGCAATTTGACCCATAGGTCTCAAAACTATCTACGGACTTTTTCTCCTGACACCAAAAAGGACTACACCATTTGGCGCAGCCCTTCAGATATGTTGAAAGTTCAGAACTAAACTAGTTTCTCTAGTTTAGCAATGTTTTTATCGATATCAGATTGAGGAACTTCGTAGTTGGTAAGTTCACCTGCTAGATATTGGTCGTAAGCAGCCATATCGATCAATCCGTGGCCAGAAAGGTTGAATAGGATGGTCTTCTGTTTTCCTTCTTCCTTAGCCTTAAGAGCCTCGTTGATAGCTGCTGCGATAGCGTGAGATGATTCAGGAGCAGGAATGATGCCCTCGCTCTGAGCGAACATTGTAGCAGCCTTGAATGTATCCAATTGCTTGACATCAACAGCTTCCAAATACTTGTCTTTCAAAAGTTGACTTACAACGGTTCCTGCACCGTGGTAACGAAGACCTCCTGCGTGGATGTGTGCAGGTTCGAAGTCGTGGCCCAAAGTGTACATAGGAAGCAATGGAGTGTATCCAGACTCGTCACCGAAGTCGTATTGGAACACACCACGAGTCATCTTAGGACAAGATGCTGGCTCTGCTGCGATGAACTTAGTATCTTTCTCTCCTGAAATTTTGTGACGTAGGAATGGGAATGCGATACCAGAGAAGTTAGAACCTCCACCAAAGCAAGCGATGACCGTATCAGGATATTCTCCTGCCATCTCCATCTGCTTTTCTGCCTCCAAACCGATGATGGTCTGGTGCAATGAAACATGGTTAAGCACACTTCCTAATACATATTTACAGTTAGGTGTCTGCATGGCAAGTTCCACAGCCTCAGAGATGGCAGTACCCAAACTTCCTTGGTAGTTAGGGTGGTCTGTCAAGATCTTACGACCGGCTTTGGTTGTCATGCTTGGAGAGGCGATAACCTGAGCACCGAAAGTCTGCATGATAGAACGGCGATATGGTTTTTGGAAGTAACTTACCTTTACCATGAATACGGCCAATTCCAATCCGAATGCCTTAGCAGCATATGAAAGAGCGGCACCCCATTGTCCGGCACCAGTCTCAGTTGTGATGTTTGTAACACCCTCTTTTTTGCAATAGTAAGCTTGAGCTATAGCAGAATTCAATTTATGAGAACCTACTGGGCTTACGCTCTCGTTCTTGAAGTAGATGTGGGCAGGAGTGTCCAACATTTTCTCCAAACCGTAAGCACGGACCAATGGAGTTGGTCTGTAGTTCTTATAAAGCTCTCTCACCTCTTCAGGTATTTCAATCCATCTGTCGGTTTCGTTCAACTCTTGCTCCGATGCTGCTCTTGAGAAGATATGACAAAGGTCATCAACTTTAAGAGGTTCCTTTGTTTCTGGATTCAAAGGAGGCAATGGCTTGTTTTTCATGTCAGCCATGATGTTATACCAAGCTGTTGGTATATCTTTTTCCTGAAGAAGGAATTTTTTAGTTATTTCGCTCATCTCTGTTTATATTATATTATATTATTTATTTGTTGTTCATGATCTAAAAAAAAGACCGCAGGTGGATTACCCGCGGCCTTATATCATTTATTTAAATAAAAAGCAATGCCAATCCACCTTTTTGATTTATGAATTGTGCCACCACCACCAATTATTTGTTGTTATAATGTTCATTCATTATTTATTAATTGAATGCAAAAGAAATGAAATTTAGTGAGAAATCAAAGTTTAAACATCTCTTTTTTGAGATAGAAAAAATCACAGTTCCAAATTTCAGCCATTCTCTATGTTGATTGTTTTATTTTCAAAAAAAAGTAGGTCGCTGCTCGAACGAAAAAGCATTGCTTTTTTATTTAGGATGATAAACAATTGAGCATATCATCTGACATTTTTACTCAATAAAAGAAAATGATAACAGTTCTAGTGGGTTTGTTCTTGTTTTATACCTTGAATAAAAACAATTTTCAAATAAAAAAATGATACATCAGTGGTCACATTTTTTTATATTTTTTTGATAAAAAGATGTGGCTTTTTCAAAAAACGCCCATTTCATGGCGAAATTTGAATGTGTGACGAATTCGTCTGACTAAAAAATCCTGTTGAATGAAGAATTACTCCTCATGTATATGATGTGCTTGCTTTAAATTTGTCAATGTTTAAAGATTGCAAGTGAGCGATATCGTAAAGATTCCTAAAGCAATTTTTAATTAATGTGCAAATCATAAACCGTACATCTAATTTGTAGAACGAGATCTATTTTTGTAGTTTCCTTATTGTAAAAATGTATCACGTCTGTATTGCGAGAGAGCAATGCAGACGAAAGGTACAAAAAGAAAAAATTCTTAATAGAAGTTTTGTGTATCATGGTTGTCCCGTCAAATGTGCTCCCCGGCATATTGACGGGCTTTTTTTGTGATATTTTTTTCATAAATGGTATGATTTAATTACTTTTACGTTGCAAAGTAAGAACTAGACACCAGATCTCATTAATAATACCATGAATGTGAATTTATTTATTAATCATATAATGTGCACGCTTTTGTGCTTGTTTCCTGGTTACGTTTTTTCTCAAGAACGTGCCCATTTCGACCATTATATGATTAAGGACGGATTAAGCTCCAATCGTGTATATTCCATCGCACAAGATTCTTTAGGTTATATTTGGGCTTCAACTGATTATGGTTTGAACCGTTTTGATGAAACTCATGTCAAACAGTTCCAAAAAAAGGAGTATCCGGTTGTTGCCCGTGATGAGATTTTGGTAGTCCAGCCATTTGGTAATGGTGTACTGGTAGGCTCTTCCAATGGTTTGCTGATAAAATACGATTCGGATAGAGATGATTTTATTAATCTTCAGCCCCAAGAGTTTGACGTATCCTATTATAAAGAGGTACGCGGTTTTTATCTTCCACCAAAAGGTGAAAAATATGCATTTACGGTAGGTGGCATCTATCTTTATGATGAAAAAAATCAATCTTATACATCTAATTTTAAAGCATTCGATGTGTTGAGTAATACTCATATTCGTTCAATGTATGTGGATGAGTATGAGCGTTTCTGGATTGGTACGGTCGATTGTCTTCAGATTTACGACAAATACGGTCGCTTTATCCGTCAGTTCGATTTCCATCAGAAAATGAGGGGATTTGTAACTGGAATTCATCGCATCAACGATCATCAAGTAGCCGTATGTTCTTTCTCTAACGAACTTTGGATTTTTGAAGTAGAGAAGGAGAAAGTGGATAATCCGACTGTCATCTCCACTCCTTTTGCCAATGTAATGGTTATGTTGAAGGATAAACGTGGTCGTTTTTGGTTTGCCACCGATGGCAATGGACTTTGGTATACAGATGCACAACCGAAATCTTATTCTGATTTCAAATCTATACTTCCATATAGTGCCTCTTCCATGGACATTAAGAAGATTTATGCCATGGCGGAGGATCGAAACGGTGATATCTGGATCGGAACGCAATCGTCAGGAATTTGGAGGTACCGTTATGGTCAACATTCCAATGTGATACGTTCATCTAATTTGGGATTCCCTGATTTAGTATGTTCTTCTTTTATGGAAGATGATGAGGGGAATATTTTTGTTTCGTCAGATGGTGACGGTGTTTATGAGTTGTCTCCTGATTTGAAAAACATAAAACATCTAAAACTGGATAAGTCGAATGTCCTTTCCATGCGTAAAGGAAGTTCGGGAAAAGTTTGGTTGTCAACTTGGGGTGATGGAGCTTATACAATGGATTTGGCTACCCGCGAGTTTAAAAAGGAGACGTTCAAAGGCATAAACGATCCTGTTAACTGTTTCATGAATGTTTATGAAATGTCTGACGGCGAGGTTTGGGCATCTACAGCAGGAGATGGTTGGTATGTTAGGGGTAAGGATGGCGTTTGGAATCGAATAACACCTATAGACAAAAATATAAAATTCCCTGATATTTGGGCCGTAAATGTAGCAGAGGGTAAAGACCATACAAAATGGTTCTTTTCGACTCGTACTTTGTGGAGACAGCCAAAAGGAGGTACACCCAAATCTCTTTTGCCCGATGTCATTACTATAAAGTCCCATAATCCGTTAATTATGGTGGATGCTATATGTGACGAAAAGGGCCGACTTTTCATGACAAGTAATGAAGGTATATTTTGTTTTGAGCCTGATGGTAAGAGTCATGAACGTTTGGATTTCCTTCCTGAAGGAACTTATTACACGATAAAACAGACTTCGGACGGAATGTTTTGGACAAGTGGAACAAACGGCATCATCATGTTTGACTATGACGAAGAGACCTATCGTGTTATCTCCATGGATTATAGGGAAAAGGGTAAAAGCTATTACTATTCCCGTTCGTCGTTCTTGGATTCAAAGGGTCGATTGTTTTTTGGCGTGAATGACGGCTTTGTCGTGTTGGATTTTGAATCTATTTCGAAGGCCGATTCGATTGATTATTTCAATTTTGGAGATTTGTATATTTCCCGAGAACGAATACAACCGTATAATGGAGTATTGGAAGAGGGTTCTCTTTCTCATGTTAAGAGCTTGGAATTACCTCATAAACAGTCTGATATTTCAGTTACGTTGGATGTCATCAATTTCTCAGGAAAGGGAGAAGAAGAGTGTGCTTATCGATTGGTTGGTTTGCAGGATTCTTGGATTCAGATGGGAGATAATAGAACCATCAAATTCTCTTACATTCCACCTGGCTCATATACTTTGGAGGCAAAGGTTTATTCTTTGAATTCTAATTTGAAGGAGAAAATCATTTCTTTGAAAATCGATGTTCTTCCGCCGTGGTGGGCTTCTTGGTGGTTTAAACTGTTGGTTTCGATATGTATAGCTGGATTGATATTCATGCTCTTCCGCTATCGATTACGTAAATTGGTGAAAACGCAGAAATTCTTGGAGGAAAAGGTGGATGAGCGTACCATAGAGTTGAAACGTGCTTTGGGCGATAAAGATCGTTTGATATCTGTCGTTGCACACGATTTGAAGAACCCGATGTTTGCGATTGTCTGCGCATTGGAGAATCTGAAAAACGGAAAAGGCAAGCTGCCTCAGGAGGAGAGGGAGAAAATGGTGGGTGATGTGTTGGATTCAGCTCAGACTTTGCAGGGTGAGATGACAAAACTGCTGGATTGGGCTAAGTCAAAACGTGATGATATCGTTTGTCATCCTACAGATACGGATGTGCGTTTTGTTGTAAATAATGTATTGCTTCTTCTTCGAGGCATGATGGACGATAAGCATATCGCCATAACCCGTGAAATGGACCTTGCTCATTATGCTTATGTTGATTCCCGTATGTTGAGTACGGTGATCCGTAATCTATTGAGTAACGCGATAAAATTTACGCCAACTTCAGGTAGTATCACAATTAAGGCTTGGGAGGAGCATGATAGAATCAATATTGAGGTTGCTGATACGGGTGTCGGAATGGATGAAAATCAGTTGAGGCAGGTTGCTTCGGTAGGTCATTGCGAGTCAACATTAGGAACAGAGAAAGAGAAGGGCACGGGCTTAGGATTTGCTATTTGCCATGATTATATGTTGAGGAATAACGGTTCGATGAAAATTTTCAGTGAGAAAGGAAAGGGAACCAAGATTTTATTGGTTATTCCGGCTTCATCGAGAGAGATTGAGGAGCAGTTGCCTCAGAAAAAAATCGAATTTGAGGTAGACCGCGATCTGTTCGACGGAAATACGATTTTGGTGGTGGATGATGATTCCCTTATTTGTTCTGGATTGAAATCGATGTTGCAACCTTATGTCAACGTACTCGTGGCTTCGAATGGTCAGGAGGCTTTGGATTTGGCACTGAAGAACATTCCCGATGTGATTCTTAGTGATGTGGAGATGCCTGTTATGAACGGAATAGAGATGAGTAAGCGTTTGGCTGAAAATCCAACCACATCTCATATTCCAATTTTATTCCTTTCTGCAAGAAATGATGAGGTGGATCGTTTGTTGGGATTACAGAGCGGTGCTTTGGATTATATTTCAAAACCTTTCAGCCAGTCTGAACTTTTGATAAAGATGGCAAACATCTTGAATTTAAGGCAGAAACAGCAACAGCATATTTTGGCGGATGCCATGATTCAGCCTAATGCTACAAAAGCTGTAACAGAAGAGATGAATCCGTTTGTGAAACAGATGCTGGAAGTGATTGAAAAATCTTATTCAGATTGTGATCTGTCCATGGAAACGGTTGCCAAAGATTTGTGCGTCAGTCAGTCAACTTTGTTGAGACGTTGCCGGTCTGTCCTTGGAAAGACTCCGATCGAGGTGTTGGTAGAATATCGATTGAAGAAGGCTTATCAGATGTTGCAGAAGGCAGGAGCTAACGCATCTGTTAGCGACGTGGCTTATCAGGTTGGATTTAACGATCCGTCTTACTTTACACGTAAGTTTAGGGACTTGTTTAATATTCTTCCGTCTCAGATAGTAGATCAAAAGGACTCATCTGCTCCGTCAGAATGAACTCTGAAATAGAATAGGATAAAATATCCTCAGATAACAAGAAAGCGGCAGAAAACCTTTTAATGGGTCTCTGCCGCTTTCTTGTTTATGATGTGGTTTTTTGCTTGATCTCTTTTATGCCTTTGGAATAAATGTACTCAACTCTTTCGTCGCCGTTAAATACAACCTGTGCATAGCACGTGTACATGCAATGAAGAGCATGCTGCGGTCCATTTCGTTGCTGTAGTTGGTGGCAGTGGCAAAGGGAACGATAACTTCGTCGAACTCCAATCCCTTGGCCATGTGAGCCGTTGTGATGATGATACCGCTAGAGAAGGCTGCACTCTCGTCTGTGATTAAGCAGATATGGGTAGAGACGTTTTGAATGGCATCATACAGATGTTTTGCCTGTTTTTGCGTTTTGCAGATGATGCCCATCGTTTCATTCCCCGAATCAATGAACTTGTTGATGATCTCTGCAACCTTTTTGAACTCCTCTTTCTCGGTAGGCAAGCAGGCAACGAGCGGTTTGTCTCCGTGTCTTTCGATGGCTTCAATCTCATCGTTGGATGAAATTTTTTGGGCAAAGTCTGTGATCTCGAAAGTAGAACGGTAACTCTTGCAAAGCTTCATTACCTCACCGCCCAGCACTTTTTGAATCTCAGCGTAGGTGGTAGAACTGTAAGGGTTGACAGACTGCTGGGCATCTCCCAAAATAGTCTTCTTGCAGTTGAAAAGCTTGTTGAGCACACGGTATTGAATAGGTGTGTAGTCTTGCATCTCATCCACCAAAAGGTGTTTGATAGGAAGAGTATCTTTGTCGCCCTCCATCATCAGTTTGATGTAGAGTAGGGGTGCCACATCGGCATACTCCAGTTTCTTGCCTTTAACAGGCTTGAAGTATTCCGGTTTGCCTAACCATTTATAGAAGTCGACGTACAGATCGTAGTCGTTGTTTCCTTTGAACATTTTTTTGATGGAGTTCTTCAAGTCATTCTTCTCTTTTGTACTAAGATCCATGCTGGTTTTCATCTTCAACTCGGCGATGATGTCTGTCGCCATAGGGTCGAAACGGCTTCTCATCGGAAGACGGTGGTATGATTTGAATTTCTCGGTGAGATATTCGTGCGGAATCGGAATTCGTCTTACGCGTACATCTTCTGCCTCGAAGTAGTGGTTTTCAATGTAGACGATAAAGTTATCCAGCAATCCGAGAAATTCGTAAGAGGCCTTGAAACGGATTCGTTTGATGTACTCTTCGTCCGGATTTTCCAAAAGTTGGGAAACCTGTTCGAAGAAGGTCTGGTATTTGTATTTCTTGTTGAGTTTTTTGTCAAGCAACTCCTCCATTCCGCACTCTTCGATCTGTTCCTCACCCAATTCAGGCAAGACGTTTGAGATATAGTCAGCAAACACTTTGTTAGGTGAGAGGATCAAGATATCTTTTGACGAGATGCTTCCTTTGTATTTGTAAAGGATGTAAGCCACACGGTGAAGTGCGATGGATGTCTTTCCTGAACCGGCCACTCCTTGCAGGATCAACGTCAGTGAATCGTCGTTACGGATAATCCTGTTTTGCTCCCTTTGGATCGTAGCAACAATATTCTTCATCCTATCGTCAGAGTTGCTGCTCAACTCTTTTTGTAGTATATCATCGCCAATGTTGACGGAGCTCTCTATCATGAATTCCATGATGGAGTTACGGATTCGGTATTGACGTTTCAAAAAAATGTCTCCAGGTATTATGCCTAAAGGAGCTTCGTAAGAGGCTTTGCCTAGTTCGAAGTCGTAAAACATGGTAGAGATTGGCGCACGCCAGTCATGTATGATGTTTTCGTTCTTCTCTGTATCGTAAAATGAATAAAGTCCGATGTATATGGGATGAGTCTCATTCTCTCCCTCCTCTTTGAAGTCTATACGGCCGAAGTAGGGGATGTTGATGAGTCGGCGTATTCTCTTCTTCTTGTCCATGATGGCCTCGCTAGACATGACAGCCTGCGTTACGTTGTTTCTGACCGCACTTTTTTCTGCTCGATCAAGTTCAGACTGGTTGTCCCAAAGATAAGCTTTGTATTCTTTCAGATCTCTGACGTTTGAGTTGATGATTTCGTCAAGTTTTTTAGAGGTCTTCCTTAAAATGGCGATGGCGCTTTTCATGTAGGAGCGTTCCTCTTCTTCTGTCTGATTGAAAACTTTATTTCCCATGTCTGTATATCCAAAATTTTATAGATGCAAATTTAGCAGTAAAACTTGCTAGTTGTTGTTGGTTCAGTTAATTTGTTTTGTTTATTCATACCATTGAAGGTATAGATCCTAAAAACAGAAAAGGAGTATCTCGCGACACACCTTTTCCTCGTTAAGTGTTAAACTATTAAGAAAATATTTATAATAAGAGTTTTTATTAATTTATATTGATTGTTATGGTATCATCTAAACTCTTTAGAAAGTAAATTCCACTTTGAGAAACGATGTCTTTTACTTTTTTAATTGCCTCAGACTTCATTCCGCTTGTAAGAGAAATCTCTCCGTAATAGCGTCCTGTTATGTCTACGATGATGAAATTACCATCTGATATTTCACGTGCTTTTACTTCTGTTACGTTTGTTCCTTCTGGATCTGTGAATTTAAGCCAATCGATATTGACGTATGGACCCGTCAACATCATTCTTAGAACATGTGAACCTTCCTCTAAATCAATAGAAGCAACGTCTACTGTTTGATAAGTATCCCAGTCTCCTGTGTTAAGAGCTTCAATGTTTGCTGTTAATTCTTTTCCATCAAGATAGAGTTGAACTCCACCACCATCCAGACCGGCAGAGAATCTACCTGTGATGTCGTATTGGGTTGTTTTCTTTACATCAATCGTGTACTCTACCCATTCGCCGGTTGAAGTATATCCAATGGCATAGCCACCATCATTGATCTCTACAACATCAACGCCATCTTCACGATAAACTTCACCTTGGTTGGCACGCTCCTCGTCATAGTAAGCAACGCATGAACCACCAACATCATAATTTTCTGCCTCTAAAACTCCAGGAATCTCAGCAGGTGTGTCGTTGTAAGCACCTTGAGGAACTCTTACACCGCTAGTTTCGAAAAACCAGTAATCGAGGTTGAAGAGCTCACCGCTACCACCTTTCACCACGAAGAAGATATCGTGAACGTCAGTAACTCTGTCTACATCAACGGTGATCTCTTTCCATCCGTTTGTATTGGCAATATCTACTTTTCCGATAACGGCTCCGTCTTTCTTGTCAACATGAATTTCAACAGAACCTCCTCCGTTAAGAGCTTCAGCTGCAAGAGTAAATGTTTCACAGCCTGTATCTCCGAAGTCTACTGAGCGAACTTTGATGTAGTCGTTGTTGTGACACCATCCTACATATACGCCACGGCCGTTGCCTCTGAAGGCACGGATGCCGTTAGAGAAGGCCATCGTCTCAGACTCTTGTCTTACGTATGGGTCAAGATAATGGATAGGGTTCTTTACACCAAGATCTGTTGGGGCGATGCTAGGAATGGATCCGTCGGCACCGTAAGTGAATTCCTCTACTTGTGTGGAACGTGTGTAACCACCTCCTCCAGGAAGTTTTGCTGTATGATAGAAGAAGAAGGAACGTCCCATGTAGTCTATTACACCGGAGTGATTGGTAAATGCAAAACCACTGCTTTGTCCCATGATGACGCCTTTCCATTCCCATGGTCCTGTAGGACTATCACTCCAAGAGTAGGAGATGGATTCAGGAACACCGTGAGAAGCATAAATCATATAGTATTTTTTGCCACGCTTGTGAATCCAAGGACCCTCCGTATATTTGGAATTTTCTCCGTTAGGAGCGAAACCACGGCTCATATCTGTCACTTGGATTTGACCGTCAAACGAAATCATGTCCTTGTTCAGCTTAGCATAGTACAATTTAGGGTTACCCCAATAGAGGTATGCCTGATCATCGTCGTCAACAAAAACTGTTGGGTCAATGTAATCCCAATTTGGACCAGCCAAAGCTTTTCCTAGAACATCTTTGAAAGGACCATCTGGCTTATCGCCAACTCCTACGACAACTGCTCTACCACCCAATGAAGATTCAATAGTAACGTAATAGTAGAATTTGCCGTCTCTATAAATACATTGGGAAGCCCAATCTCCTGCTGGTTTTGCATTATTTATATCTCCGTGACCGAAAATAATTCCTCGGTCTGTCCAGTTTACCATATCGGTAGTAGACATCAGGTGCCAGTTGTTCATGGTAAAGAAACTACCACCTTCATCGTTACCACTATACACGAACAGAGTGTCGTTATATATCATAGGGGCGGGGTCAGGTGTGTAGTATCCTTGGCATATTGGATTGTCTGCCTTGCTGTTGGTGTATGGCATAACCATACACAAAAGAGCAAATAGCATTGATAGTATATTCTTATTCATGATTTTAGTCTCCTTATCTAGTTTAAACACGAAATTCTCAAAAAGAAGCATATTCTGTTAGTTTAGAAGTTGTTTCAATTAAATCGTTAGATTGTTAGCGCTGAGTTTTTGAGACATTTATAGGAATTTTTTGAGAAAGACAGCGAGCCGTCTGACAAAAAAATCTTTTTAAATGGTCAAAAAGGCAATTAATGAATCAACGAAAACGATAAAAAAAGTTTGTAAAAAATTGAAACTGTTTTTTTGTTATATATCCGTAAACAATACGGACATCCCCGTGATAGCACCTTATGGTTACTATCTTTTATATTTTAGTTTGGAAAAAAATAAAAGGCGGATAAACGAAATCTTTATTTCGTTTATATGTTCATCTTTTTTGGTTTTAGTAAAAAGAGGCTGTGCACCGTAGTTGTGCACAGTCTCTGTAAATATCAAAATTGGCTTGTTAATTAAATTAATGATGATTACTTCTTCATTACCTTAGTGATTGTAGAGCCTACTTTCACAAAGTACATGCCGTTTTCGAAGTTTGTAAGGTCTAACTCAACCTCTGAATTTGTTGCCTCGAATTCTTGAAGTAATACACCGTTGATAGAGAAGATGGTGATGTTTTTACCCACCTCTACGTTGCTAATGATGCACTTTCCTGTTGTAGGATTTGGATTGATAGAAAGTGCAGCATGGTTATCAGCAAGAGGTTCTTCATTTCCATTTCCAACCTCAGAGCCATTGTCTTGTGTAAAGAACCAATAATCAAAGTCCATATCTCCTGAGAAAACCAAGAAGATATCGTTTACTGTATTGATCTCTTTGCAAAGCTTAGCAGAGATAGTCTGATATTGACCATTTGTTGCAGGGATTTTGATGTATCCTAGAGCAGTTCCGCTTGGTTTGTCAAGAGCAATCTTGATAGCACCACCGTTCTTACTGTTAACTCTTACTGTAACTGTGTTGTAACCACCCTTGAAGTCAACTTGAGACAAACCTATCCAGTCACCGTTAGATGTGCTTGTTACAGCCATGTTCGTCTTGTCGATGTACTTGGTCTCAATACCGCTTTGCCATGCAAATGTTTCAGCCTCGATATGTGAAAGCTCGTCGAAGTTCTTAACTTGTTTAACGCCAGCGTAGCTACCCTTAGTAGTGTTGATCTTACCTGCTGACTCATCTACAGTAACAAGATCGATGTTTGAACTTCTGTAACCGCCAGAAACACCTTGTCTGTACTGAAGTAACTGAGAGTGGTAAGTTATATAATACTGATTGTTGAACTTAAATATTGAGTGGTGGTTGTTTCCGTAACCTCCATTGTGGAACGATCCTGGGTTTGGCAAAACAACATTCTGAATAGCGAACGAACTCATTGGACTTGTAGAAGTCATATATCTAATCTCAGCATTTGAGTATGGTTGTGAACAGTTCCAGTTTGTACAGTAGCTGTATGCGTAGTATTTACCTATCTTATTGATACCAGCATCCTCGAATAAATATGGAGGATTGATAGTAGCAGGAGTTACGTCGACACTGATAAAGTCTTTGCCCAATTTTGCAACACGCGCAGTACCTGGGTTTGCATTTTGTCCTTCAGGAACACCACCACCGAAGTAGAGGTAACCAGTACCATCGTCATCAACCAAAACAGCTGGGTCAAACAACCATGTAACGTTGCCGCAGTTAGGAGTTGATCTTGTGATCAAACCAGAACCGTTCAATGTATCAGTCCAAGGTCCGTAAGGAGAATCTGCTGTTACTACATAGATACCGTTACCATTGTTTGCGAAATACAAGAAGAATTTCTCCTTTCCGTTGATAGTAGCGTGGCAAGCAGTAGGAGCCCAAGAATTGACTGCCTTAGAAATACCACCGGTACCAGCAACCTTCATTGCTCCGTGATCGGTCCAGTTTACAAGGTCGGAAGAGGAGATACAGTCGATCTCAGTAATCTTTCCGTAACCATTTGTGGTGATCTGACCGTCTTTGTATTCGTAGATATCGTTTGTCATGTAAACATATACACGGCCGTTGTATACCATTGCACAAGGGTCAGCACCGTAACGCTGAGTGTAAAGAGGGTTATGGTCACCTATAGGTTTCCAAGTATCACTTCCTAAACTCAAATTGTTGAATTGTGAGATAAGAGATGTATTGCTACATGCATTCTCATCAATATCACCTGGATCTGTATTTGGGTCAGTACCTGTGTTCTCCGTAAATACAATTTTATCGATGTTTACATAAGAAGCATCAATAGTGATTCTCAAAGTGTGTTTTCCAGCAGTAAGTTTGCTTGTAGTGCCTCCTATGACAGTTGTGTATGTATCCCAGTCATTAGTGTAAGGAACACTAATGGAACCTTCTGCATTACCATCAATTTGGATGCTGAAACTACAACCATTCTCCATTCCTGTTGCAACAGTAGCAGAAAAGTCATATTTAGCCTCTTTTGCAACGTTGATGGTGTATTCCAACCACTCATCAGTTTCAGTGTAACCAATGCAATAACCCTTTCCGTCTGGAGAAGCAACGATGTCGACACCATCTTGACGGTATTCTCCACCTTGGTTTTCTTCTTCAGCATCGTGATAAGCATTTAATTCACCACCGAAATCGTAGTTTTCTGCCTCTACTGTACCAGGAATTGCAATTGCACTTCCTGAGTATGGAGTACGTTGTTGTTTTACGTTAACAGTTGCAGTGCCACTTCCTTTTGTTCCTTCAGCATCGCAAGCAATGGCTTTGAAAGAATGGTTGCCACCCTTATCGTCAGTGAAAGAGTATGTATAAGGAGAAGCTGTAACGGTCTTAAGTAAGGTCTCACCATCATAGAACTCAACCTTGGATATTGACTTTTCAGCAGTAACTGTAGCTGTCAAAATAATGGTTGCAGGAGCTTCGTAGCTCTCTTTGTCTGTAGCTAAAGTAACTTTTACAGAAGATGTCTGTGAAGAGAATGGACTCTTTGCATTCTTTGCAGCATCTGTCTGCATATACTCTTTCAACCAAGTGAAAGCAGAACGGTCTGCACAGTTCTTTACAAGACCTGAGTTGCCGTTTGTAGTCCAAGTCTTACCATAAATCCAACCCCAAAGAGTAACACCAGCTACATAGTCGGCCTCCCACATGATAGGGAATTGCTCCTTATAACGAGTAGCTTGAGTTGCATCATCATCCTTTGCTATATCATACTCTGTAATATAAATAGGAAGCTGAATCTTGTTGTGGATGTCTTCCAATGCGCTTTTAAAATTAGATCCGCTCATGTCGTTCAAGTCATGTGATTGACAACCTGCTGCATCGATAGGAGCATTCAAAGCTTTCAAACCATTAATAAGGTTGATGAACTCTGTCTTCTGCCATTGGAATGTATTGTAATCATTATAGATCAAAATAGCGTTTGGCCAACGCTCACGTGCCATTTTGAATGCCTCAGCAAGCCAACCATAAGACTGAGCATTAGGGTATCCGTTTGTTGTTCCTCCCAAAGCCTCGATAATCTTTGTTTGTTTGTAAGGTGAGTGATAATCACTACCAGAATAAATAGCCTCGTTAACAACATCTATGATCTCAAGGTCTGGATAGTGATTCTTTACCTCGTCAAACCATTCAACGATGGCTTTCTTGGTTTGAGTTGCATCCAAACTCTCAATCCATGAAGGATGTTGACTACCCCAAATCAAAGCATGGAACTTAAATATGATTCCGTGCTGTTTACAATAATTATAAGTTCTATCGGCGTTTGTCCAATCGAATTTTCCCCAACCTTTGTGAACAGAGCCCCATTTACATGCGTTCTCACAGGTTACCTGATCCCAATAGTCTGTGTAAATTAATTTGTTATCACATTCCTGAGGATCGCAGTACTCGGCCCAGTTATAGGATGTGGTGATGTTTCCCAAAAATTTATTGGGATTGTCCTTTGCCAATTGTGCAGAAACATGTCCTACACAACATAAGGCTGCTAGAAGTGTTAGTAATTTGTTTTTCATGAGAATTGAAGTTATGTGTTTCATTCGAGGCAAATTTATATGGAAGAGAAAAATAACCTTTAAAAAATACAATCAATAAATATAAAATTTCAGTCATCTATGTGTATGAACCTATTCATCGGCTATTTTTGTCTATCTGCCCCCTTTAGGAATGGTATAAATCAAATATAGTGATTAAATAAAAAAAGTAAGGTTGAATGATCCATGCTTTAGAATATAAAGTCAAAAAAATCGATGAAATGGATGCGATCTGTTTGAAGCTAATTGTTTATTTATATATGATACAAGTCATTCAAAGTTTCGATTCGTTTGTATTTTTGTGTCAAATTTTCTTTTCGAATGACGTTTTTTTCCATCATACATAGAAGATTTTAACAAACAAAGCAAAAGCAATTGCGAACTTACATTCAGAGTGTATTTTTGAGGCATAATCGTTTTCATTCAAAGAAATAGCTGTGATAAATCTAAGAATTGATTAACTTTGTGCTTTATTTTTGGAAAGATGGCTTTTGCCTCGTCCCAAAGTAATAGGTTTTGTTATGAATCTAAAATATGCAATTATAGGTACTGGAGCTATTGGTGGCTATTATGGTGGTCGTCTGGCTCATGCAGGCAATGAGGTCCATTTCTTATTCCATAGTGAATACGATTATGTGAAGTCTCATGGTTTGATCATTGATTCTATTTTGGGAGATTTTCATGTATCTCCAATCAATGCTTATAGATCAACGGCAGACATGCCTGCGTGTGATGTGGTCATTGTTGCAATGAAATCAACTCAGAATGGTCAACTGAAAGAGATGTTGCCTCCATTGTTGCATAAAAACACAGTCGTTATTCTGGTTCAAAATGGATTGGGAATGGAAAACGAACTTGCTGATGCGTTTCCGAATACGACTATTATGGGTGGTATAGCATTTATCTGTACTTTTAGAGTTGGACCCGGCCGTATTTCTCATATTGATTATGGTCATTTGACAGTTGGTGTTTATCAGAACCCTCAAGATGAGATTCTGAATCAGATAAGAAAAGACTTCGAAAATGCGAATGTACCTTTTGCCATTGCGCCGGATTTGAATGATGCCCGTTGGAGAAAGTTGGTTTGGAACATTCCTTATAATGGGTTAACCGTTGTGTTGAACACTTCTACGGAAGTTATCATGAAGACTGAGTCTTCACGTCAGTTGGCTCGTGATATGATGTTGGAGGTGGTAGAGGGAGCTCGTGCTTGCGGAGTTGATATAGAACGTGAGTATGTCAATGATATGTTGCGTATGACGGATTCAATGAAGCCTTATTCTCCAAGCATGAAGCTGGATTTTGACAACTCCAGACGAATGGAGATACGTACGATCTATTCCAATCCCGTAAGAATAGCCAGAGAGCATGGTTACCTGATGAGCAAGGTGCAGATGTTGGAGCAGCAGCTTCAATTCCTACAATCAGAAATGGATAAAAATGAAAAATGATAAATAAAGATTATATGAAAAGGACGTTGATATTTGGGTTGATGTTATGTTTGTCTGCCTCTCTTTCTTGGGCACAGACTGGTGCATCAAAGAAAAAGATAAATGCTGCAGGTGTCATTGCCTCATTGACAGCATCTGAGAGTGGACAGGGAACTGTGAAAATCATGCAGGACGAACGTATGGTTAACCTTCTGACTAAGTCTATGCAGAAAAATGAAGATAAACAAAATATCTCCTATTCTGGTTATAGAGTACAGATTTACATGGGTAACAACCAGAAGAAATCGAAGGCAGAAACCTATAAGAGAGAGGAAAAATTGAAGGAGAAATTTCCTGACTTATCCTATTATGTTACTTTTACATCTCCTTTTTGGAAATTAAAGGTGGGCGATTTCAGAAACTATACAGATGCTTTGGCATTAGGTTATAAGTTGAAAGAGGAATATCCTGAATATGCAGGTGATATGATCATTGTGCGTGATGATGAGGTGCGCGATTTGGAGATGGAAAAGAGCGAAGGAAACAACGCAGACAAATAAAATTATTTTCGTAAAAGATTTTGATAAAATGCAAAACGATGATATTGAAATAAAGCCTTGGGAATTGGCTAAATATCCAAACAAAGAGAAAACAGATGCTTTGATTCCTTTATATAGAGAGGCTCTTACTTTGTTGGGAGAAGATGTGAACCGAGAGGGATTGGTCAAGACTCCCGAACGTGTCGCTAAGGCTATGCAGTTCCTTACATACGGTTACAAGATTGACCCATGTGAAGTTTTACGTTCAGCTATCTTCGAAGAGGAGTATAGGCAGATGGTCATTGTAAAGGATATTGATTTCTATTCCTTGTGCGAGCATCACATGTTGCCGTTCTTTGGAAAGGCTCATGTGGCTTATATTCCCAAAAATAAGATTACAGGCCTTAGCAAAATTGCTCGCGTAGTTGAGATCCTTTCCCGCAGATTGCAGATCCAGGAACGTCTTACAACCCAAATTAAAGATTGTATCCAAGAGACTTTGGATCCGTTGGGTGTGATGGTGGTGATTGAGGCTCAGCACATGTGTATGCAGATGAGAGGTGTTCAGAAAATGCATTCTGTTACTACAACTTCAGATTTCACTGGCATTTTCAATACGGCAAAGACTAGAGAGGAATTCGTTAGCCTTATCAGCATGAAGGGTTGATGAATGCTATATAAATAGATAAACAAAAAGAGACGATTTTACTCGTCTCTTTTTTTATGATTATTGAGAAGCTTTTATGTCTCAGATATGTTATGGGTCAATCCTTGCTTTTTGTTGCATAATACCCAAACTGTGTAAATGGCGGCAATGGATAATATGATAGAGATAATAAGAATAAAAGGAGATCCGCTGGTTCCGACGTTTTCTATGTCCAGTCCAAAATTGTTTCCCTTCAAGAAAAAGTAAAAGAGAACCACGAGCAGGTTGTTCGTGAAGTGAACAGCCATTGGTACCCAGATGTTTTGACTCCAAACCCTCAAGTAACCCAAATATCCTCCTAATAATAATATAGGTATGAATTTGTGGAATTGAACGTGGATCAAACTGAAGAGTAGGGCTGTGATCCAAATGCAGACATGAATGTTTTTTCCGTTTTTAAGAAGGCTCTTTAAAATGATTCCACGAAAAAGCATTTCCTCTCCAACCGCAGGAACTAATGCCAGAACAGTGATGTTAATGAATAAATCCCAATAAGAATTGCCTTCAAGAAGTGTAAGTGTTAACTCCTCGTTTCGCTTCTCTGCGTTTGTCAGAAATTCTTCCACGGCCGACAATGAATCGGGTAGAGAGATGTTGCTACAGATAATGGTGATGAAGTTGATGAGCGGCAATGCAAAGATTATACTGAATATTGCTACTAGAACAGTCCTACCATAAGGCTGTTTAAATCCTATGAATTCTAATGGCTTTTTGCTGAAAAAATAAGCTAAAATGAATGATGATAGAATAAATATACCGATAGCCGACATGATCTGATGCAGCTTAATGGTTTCTACGTAATCTGTTATTCCGAAAATCTTAGTTAACCCCATACTGAAGGCCATGAACATTATACCCAAAACAATGGGCAGTAGGATCAGGAATAAAACTTTTATCCATATTGATTCTTTTTCGAAAATTCCTTTTATGCTCATAATCGTCTCCTTTTATGTTGTTTGTTCTTATTTCTAGTCCTCTGATTGCGTGATATTTGCAACCGCATGTTCGATTGCTTTCATTACCTTCTCGTATTCAAAACCTCTGCTCATGCCAAATCTGAATAGTTTTGCTTTAGCGTCAAAGATGTCTTTGTACTTTAATCCTTTCAGTTTTGCTTTTAACAATTCGTCTATTTGATCAGAATAGTCTTCGTCTTTGATGGTCTCCAACGCCTCTCTGATGACTGCCGGAGAAATGCCTTTCTCTTTAAGTGAATAGGAGATTTTTGTTTTCCCCCATTTGGAGAAACGGTGTTTGTCTTGTACAAAAAATCTGGCGAATCTCTTTTCGTCGATATACTTCTCTTTGATGAGATGTTGAATCGCTTTTTCGCTATCGTTTGCTTCTAATCCCCAAGATAGAAGTTTTTTTCGAATGTCAGACTCACATTTCTCGGAAAGTGAGCATAAAGCAGCAGCTTTGGCCAGTGCCTCTTCGTATCCCAGATTTCTTCCCATTTTGAATCTTCTTTAAATTCCGGCTCTGACCATTCTGTCTTTACCGAAAAAATCCTTTTTTAATGTGATAAATTTGTAACCTAAATTCTTCAGCATATTAACGGTGTTTTCTCCTTGCGTTTCGTTGATTTCGAAATAGAGCTTTCCTCCTGAATTTAAATGAGCCAGCCCAAATTCTCCGATGGCCTGATAAAAACGTAACGGGTCATCGTTCGGAACAAAGAGCGCCATGCTGGGCTCGTATTCCAAGACATTGGCTTTCATCTCCTTCTTCTCCTTCTCCATTACGTATGGCGGATTGCTGACGATGATGTCAAACTTTTCTTCGATCGGTTTGCTCAGTTGGAGAATGTTGTCTGTTATGAAATTGATTTTGCAGTTGTTCGTCTCTGCATTTTCTTTTGCAAGAAAGATGGCTTCTGCTGAGAGGTCTAGAGCTGATACCGCAAATCCGGGTTTGTATCTTTTGATGGTGATGGCGATGCATCCGCTTCCCGTGCAGATGTCGAAAAGTGAACCTTTTGTGTTGGGATTGTCGTTGAGTATCCATTCAACAAGTTCCTCTGTCTCCGGACGAGGAATCAGCACACGCTTGTCCACATGAAGTTTGATGTCAAAAAAGTCGCAGTTGCCTATCACATACTGAACAGGCTCATGATTCTGTAGCCTTTGGATAAACGAATCCAATCTCGTTTTCTGGTCTTCTGTCAGAACGATTCCGTCGGAAGCGAAGAGCGACGCCTTACTGCAATTGCATAGGTGTTGCATCACTTGGAAGCAGAGACTTTGAATCTCGTTTCTGGAATAAAGTCCGGCTAAAGACTCAACGAAGAAATTTAGAATATTGTGAAATTCTGTCATTTGTTAGTTGTCTGTTGTTCTAAGTTCGTGTCGTCGTCAGGGGTGTTTTCCACCTCATCGATACGTGTAAGTATATATCTTTTGTAATAAGATAGGGCAAGAGTAGTGGCAGGCAGTGCAATGATGAGTCCTAATACGCCAAGTAAAGCCCCCCAAATGGAGAGTGAAAGCAAAATGAGCGCAGGGTTCATCCCCATAGCCTTGCCCATGATTTTCGGAACAAGGTACATGTCCTGTATGATCTGCACGATAGCGTAAACAGCGAGCAGTGAAATCATGGAGACCCAAACAGAATCTCCAGATTCTATCGTATTTAAAAGCATCAGCAATATGGTCAGCGGAATGCCGAGTGTCTGCATGTAAGGTATCAGATTGAGAATTCCTAGAATGATGCCCATCAAAATGCTCAATGGCAATCCGATGATGGAGAATCCGATGCAGAAAAGCACCCCGACGATTAAGGCAACCAGCGACTGGCCTCTGTAATATTTGTTCATGCTGTATTCCATATCCTTGAGAAGCGTTGAGACAAAGTCCTGTTGCTTCACAGGAACCAAGGAAACGAACCCGTGTGTTATCTTTCCGTAATCTTTTAGAATGAAGAACAGATAAACGATGACTATGAAAACGATGAAGAAACTAATGAATAGGCTGAAGGAGCTGCTTAGAAGTTCCCAAGCATGAGGAAACAGCCCTTTTGCTGTTTCGCCTAAAAATTGCGTGTCGAAAAGCTGTCCGGCGTCTGTTGAAACAAGAAACTTGTGCAGCACTTTACCCCATTTTTGAGGAATAATCAAGTCGTTGTTATCCGTGTATTTTAGAATGATGACTTTGAATTTTGCCAACTCGGATATAATAATAGGTATTAAGATCCAAAACAGACCCACAATGGCAGAGATTGCCAACGTTAGAACCGTGATGACAGAAAGGCTTCTGTTTTTGAAGTGAAGTCGGTATTGCACGAACTTAACAAATGGATAAAAAAGGTAGGCAATAAGCCATGCAATGAAGAAGGGTAGCAATACTCCACTCAAATATCTAATGATAAAAATGGAAAACACGGCTATTGCGATTACAATGAGCATCCTTACAGTACGGTCGAAGGTAAATGGTTTTGATAAAGAGAACTTCATTGTTTAAATTTTTATTATACAACAATAACTTGGAAAGATTTTACTTATCTTTGGCAAGTCTTAATTAGGCAATATGTTTTTCGGAAAGAAATCTTTGTTGCAAAGATAACCGAATAAAGGATATAATTTGTTTTTTATTTTGAGAAAAGAAGAGAGTTGAAAAATCCTCTTAAAATCAGAAGCTTTTTCAATTTTATCGTTAGATTATTAGAGTTGGTTTTCAGCGAAAAACAGCTCGCTATTTGACGAAAAAAATCGTTTTGAATGGCCAAAAAGAGATTCAAACAATCAACGGAAACCATATTGTTTTTTTGCAATAATAGTTTTAAGAAAATTGAAACAGATTCTCAATATCAAAGTTAATATGGGTAAATCGGAATTACTGGATGTTATTTTGAGAGACATTAAGGAGTTGGAACTTATCGCACAGGGAATGCGCGAGATGGATAAAGTTCCAACTGTGATGAGTGATTTGGCAAAAATAAAAGCCATGAATGTATATGATGGATTTTGTCATATCAATGAAAATCCAGCTGTGGTTTTTGCAGATCAGTTACGAAGCATTCAAGAAATAGAGACTTCTTGTCAATCATCAGAACCTAAGGTTAAAGAACCCGAAATGGAAAAGGCGGATGTTTTGTCTCCTGAAAAACAGATAGAGCCTATAAAAAAAGAAGAAAAGGAAGAAAAAGTAGCAGAACTTGAAACTCCAATTGAAGTTGAGTCAGTGCCGCAACTGCATGAAAAGGTAGAAGCTAAAGTGGAGAAAGAGGAGGTGAAGACTTTTGATGCTGTTGCCGAAAAAGTGGAAGAGGAGAAGATAGACGAATCCACAAAGCCTGAAACAAAAGGTTTGGATAATCAGAAAGAAAAAGTAGAAAAACATCAAAGAATAGATGCCGATACCTATCCATATTCAGTAAAAAGCAAGGAATTGGAGAAAAAAGGCACGATTATTGCAGAAATTCCAAATGATACCCTAAAGACTATTACCAATGAACGCTTCAAAACGAATATGAAGTCTGTCAATGAATCCGTTTCTTTGAGTCGCAAACCAGAGGGTAGATTTGTCAAAAGTCTGAAAAAAGCGATTAATCTGAATGACGGATTCCGTTATCGCAAAGAGCTTTTTGCTGGCGATAGTTATCTGATGAGTGCGACGATAGAGGCTTTGGATGAGATGGATTCTTTTGATAGAGCAATGGAATATGTTTTGTCGAGGTTTTCTTGGGATCTGAACAGTCAAACAGCCGGCGACTTTGTAGCGATGCTTGAAGCTCGGTTCTCTTAATGTGATGTAGATGAGTTTTAAAACAGTTGCTTTTCTGAAATAGACATGGGTAAATTATATTTAGTTCCCACTCCTGTGGGAAACCTTGAAGATATGACTTTTCGTGCAGTGAGAGTATTGAAAGAGGTCGATCTTATTTTGGCAGAAGATACACGTACAACGAGTTTTCTTTTGAAGCATTTTCAGATTGAAAACAAAATGCTTTCTCATCATAAATTTAATGAACATCAGACAGTGGCAGGCATTGCTCAGAGAATAAAGGCAGGAGAGACCATTGCTCTCGTTTCTGATGCAGGAACTCCAGCTATTTCTGATCCGGGTTTCATGTTAGTTCGTGAATGTGTTGAAAATGGCATAGAAGTTGAATGTCTTCCAGGTGCAACGGCATTTGTTCCTGCTTTGGTTGATTCTGGACTTCCTAACGACAGATTCTGTTTTGAAGGATTCCTTCCTCAGAAAAAGGGTAGGCAGACAAAAATCAAGGAACTGGCAGAAGAACGTAGAACGATGATTGTTTACGAATCTCCATACCGTTTGGTAAAGGCCTTGAGGCAGTTTGCCGAGTTTATGGGAAATGACCGCAAGGTATCTGTTAGTCGTGAGATCTCCAAGCTTCACCAAGAGACAGTCCGTGGTACTTTGGTTGAAGTGGCTGAACATTTTGAGCAAAACGAACCCAAGGGTGAAATTGTCATCATTCTTTCTGGAAAACCAAAAGATGAAGATTGAATTTTACCGACTTTTAGGATATTTTAGCACGAAAAAACCATGTTTTTTTAATGAATAAAGGAAATATGATATAAATTTGGGGGTTTTTCTTTTGCTCAATTTTTATATGAAATGATAAAGATAATAAGCAATAATATATTTGAGATAAACACTAATAAGTAACTAATAAAAAATGAAAAAATGAAAAAAGTGATTTTAGGTGCGTTGATCGCATTCTTTATGGTTTCTTGTAATCAGGAGGAAATTAAACGTTTGACTTTCCAAAGAGATTCTATTCAACAAGTAAAGGATCAGACAGAGGCTGAGATGAACAATTATTTGTCTGTCATTGCTGAGGTTCAATCAAACATCAAAAGTATCAAAGAGACAGAACTTGGTATTATTGACAACGTTCAAGGTGCAGAAGGCGTTAACAACGAGAGCAAAGAGCGTATCAGCCAAGATTTGCAGACTATCAACGAGGCTATCAAAAACAGCAAAAATCAGATTGCTCAATTAGAGAGCGATCTTAAGTCTGCTAAGGGTCAAGCTGCAAAATTCAAGGGAATTGTTGCTGGTTTGAAGAGCGACTTGAAGAAACAAGCTGAGGAAATAGCTGAGTTGAAAACTCAATTGGAGGCAAAAGACATCAAGATCAAAGAGCTTGACGACGCTTTGGCTTCTATTAAGATGATGAAAGATTCTTTGGATAACGTATCAGTTCAACAAGCTGCTGCTATCAAAGCTCAAGACGAAGAGTTGAACACAGCTTGGTACATTATCGGTACTAAGAAAGAGTTGAAGGCAAAAGGTTTGAAAGAGGGCGATCTTAAGACTGCAAAAGTTAACAAGAGCACTTTCACTAAGGTTGATATCCGTGAGTTCTCTGGTATGGAGCTTGGTTCAAAGAAGGCAAAACTTTACACTTCTCATCCACAATCTTCTTACTCATTGACTAAGAAGTCTGCTTCTGACAAAAACTTGGTGTTCAAGATCAGCGATTACTCTGCATTCTGGGGTAACTCAAGAATTCTTGTTATCCAAATCAACTAGTAGATCGCAGATAACTAAATAAAAAAGTCCCGGAGGTTTTCCTTCGGGACTTTTTTTGTTCTGTAAAATCGATAAAGCAGTAAAGCCTATCAAGTCCATAAAGTAGAAAAACCATCGGCACGTCATAGTTCCTCTTTCTACTTTACAGACTTTTCATTTTATGGACTTCCTTGCTTTTTTGATTATTTAAGATTCCTTCATCTCTTCTTGATAGGGAAGCATACGCAAAATGCGTAAGAATTTTTTAGCAAAATACAAAGTTAAGGTTGGTTATTGATACTTTTTTATTAATTTTGCACGCTGATTTATAATTGATTGTTTTTCAACAAACACCATATAACAGAAGCAAAGAAACCCTTATAGATTGGAGTTTAGAAAAAGAAATTAAGTCGAAAACTAACAATAAGTATTATAAAATGAATATCGAAAGAAAAAATATCGACGAAGTAAACGCAACTCTTACGTTGCTTGTTGAGAAGAACGATTATGAGGAGAAGGTCGAGAAAACCTTACGTTCTTATCGTCAGAAAGCCAGTGTTCCTGGATTCCGTCCAGGTCATGTGCCTGCAGGTCTTGTAAAGAAGATGTATGGCAAATCTGTTCTTTTGGATGAATTGAACAAGTTGGTTTCTGATAATATCCTTTCTTATTTGAAGGAAAACAACGTTAAGATTCTTGGAGAGCCAATGCCTAGCGAGTCTCAGAAAGATTTGGATTTTGATACTCAAGAAACGTTCGAATTTGTATTCGATATCGCAGTTGCTCCTGAATTAAACATTGAGTTGAACAAGAAAGTTTCATTGCCATATTATGAAATCACAGTAGACGACAAGATGATGGATAACACAATCAAGTCTTATACTGGTCGTTTCGGAAGCTACGATAAAGTAGATGATATTGTTGAAGCTGACGTAGTAAAAGGTGATGTTGTTGAATTAGAGAATGGAAAAGTAAACGAAGGCGGTTTGTCAGTTGCAGACGTTGTCCTTTGTCCTAAATACATGAAAGACGATGCTCAGAAAGCTTTGTTCATTGGAGCAAAGAAAGATGGCGTTGTTGTTTTCAATCCTAAGAAGGCATTCGAAAACGAAAACGAGATCGCATCTCTTTTGAAGATTTCTAAGGATAAAGTTGCTGAGATCACTGGTGATTTCCAATTTACAGTGAAAGAAATCACTCGTTATAAAGAGTCTGAGTTGAACCAAGAACTTTTCGACAAAGCATTCGGTAAGGATGTTGTTAAGAGCGAAGAGGAATTTAAGGCTAAGATTAAAGAGGAGTTGACCTCTTCTTTGACTATCGATACAGACTTTAAGTTGATGATGGATGCGAAAGAGGCACTTTTGAAGAAGTTGGATGGCGTTGTATTCCCTGACGAATTCTTGAAACGTTGGGTGTTGTCAACTAACGAGAAAGTAACAGAAGAGGCTCTTAATAATGATTATCCTAAGATGATCGAAGATTTGAAGTGGCACTTGATCAAGGAGAAGATCGCTGCTGATAACAACATTAAGGTAGAAGACGAGGATTTGAAGTCATTCGCAAGAAAGACAGCAAAGGCTCAGTTTGCTCAATATGGTATGATGTCAGTTCCTGATGACGTATTAGACGGATATGTAAAAGATATGTTGTCTAAGAAAGAGAACTTGAATAACATCATTGACAAGGTAATCGAAGACAAAGTAATCGCTTTCATCAAATCTTCAGTTAAGTTGAACACTAAAGAGATTTCTTTGGACGACTTCAACAAAATGTTTGAGGAAAAATAATAGACGAGGACCTTTTGTGTTATAAAACATAAAATTTTAATCCCGGTAATCACTTTTACCGGGATTTTTTTTGACTATTTGAAAAGAATGAATTTCTTTTGTATCTGTTTTGACGGAATCTTATAAGAATTCCTTATAAAAGCAATGTAACGTTGTCCTTATACTGAAAAATAGGGGACCAATGCTTATGATAACCATTGGTAATCGCTCATCTTTGTGTTAGGAAACAGGTGTGGAATTTGTCCAAAACCTGTTCAAGCGAACTATATTGAATGATTTTTCTATGAGATAACCTCATCTGCTTGATGGATAATCAGGCTTTTGTTGTTGTCTAACCATTGAAGGCTAGTTTCTTAATGTCAAGATACAGTTTACTGATGTAAAAAAAAGTTATTGTTTTTTAGGTTATTAGAAAATTGATTATATTAGTTCCTACAATTTAAGGTTATTGACAATTGATATGGTTTGATAAGCTTGTTTTTAATAAAAAATGATTAATAATATGAATAATGATTTCAGGAAGTTCGCTACAGGTCATTTGAGTATGAATGGTTTGGCTTTGGACAAATATATGAGTATGACAAACGAATATGGATATATTTCTCCAAGCATTTTGGAAGAGCGTCAGTTGAACGTGACGCAGATGGATGTGTTCTCTAGATTGATGATGGATAGAATCATCTTCCTGGGCACTGAAATCAATGATTATACTGCAAATGTAATTCAAGCGCAGCTGTTGTATTTGGACTCTTCTGATCCCGGTAAAGACATTTCCATCTATTTAAATACTCCTGGCGGTTCTGTTTATGCCGGATTGGGTATCTACGATACGATGCAATATATCAGTTGTGATGTAGCTACAATCTGTACCGGTATGGCCGCTTCTATGGGTGCCGTCTTGATGGTAGCCGGTGCAAAGGGTAAACGCTCAGCATTGAAACACTCTCGTATCATGATCCACCAGCCAATGGGAGGAGCTCAAGGTCAGGCTTCAGATATCGAGATTACGGCCAGAGAAATCCAAAAAATGAAAAAAGAGCTTTATACTATTATAGCTGATCACTCAGGAAATTCTTACGAGAGAATCGAAAAGGATTCTGACCGTGATTATTGGATGACGGCAGAAGAGGCTAAGGAATATGGAATGGTAGACGAAGTGCTCATCCGTCAGAAAAAATAAAGGTGAGTTTCCTGTACGATTAAAATGATAATTTAACAATGGCAAAAACAGTAGAAAGGTGTAGCTTTTGCGGAAGAACTAAGAAAGAGACCGACTTGTTGATCACGGGTATGGATGGATTTATCTGTAATTTCTGTGTGGAGCAGGCATACGGCATTTTGAAAGAAGGTGTCTTGAAGAATCCATCTTCAAAGTTCTCCATGAAAAAAGAGGAGCTACCCAAGCCAATAGAGATAAAAGATTTTTTAGATCAGTATGTTATTGGTCAGGATACGGCCAAGAAGACTTTGTCTGTGGCTGTTTATAACCATTACAAACGTCTGATGCAGAAGGCTGATGACGATGGAGTGGAGATAGAAAAGTCGAATATCATCATGGTCGGTCCTACGGGAACAGGTAAAACTTTGTTGGCAAAGACAATTGCCAAGAGATTGCATGTGCCCTTTGCAATTGTTGATGCTACGGTTCTGACAGAAGTTGGCTATGTAGGAGAGGATATCGAAAGCATTCTTACCCGTTTGTTGCAGGTATCTGATTACAATGTGGAAGCAGCCGAGAGAGGAATCGTTTTTATAGATGAGATTGATAAGATAGCAAGGAAAGGCGACAATCCTTCAATCACTAGAGATGTAAGTGGAGAGGGCGTTCAACAAGGTCTTTTGAAGTTGTTGGAGGGCTCTGTCGTTAATGTTCCGCCTCAAGGTGGACGAAAACATCCGGATCAGAAGATGATCGCAGTAAACACTAAGAACATTCTCTTTATATGTGGTGGAGCATTTGACGGAATAGATCGTAAGATTGCTAACCGTCTTAATACAAAAGTGGTTGGATATGCGGCAGCAAAGGTTCTAGGCACGTATGATGCAAATAACATGTTGCAATATGTAGCTCCTCAGGATCTGAAGTCATTCGGTTTGATTCCTGAGATTATCGGTCGTCTGCCAATGCTGTGTCATTTGGACCAGTTGGACAGAGCCGCTTTACGCAGAATCCTTACGGAACCTAAGAATTCGATCATAAAGCAATATGTGAAATTATTTGCAATGGACGGCATCGCTTTAACTTTCGATGAGGCTGTCTTTGAGTTTATCGTAGACAAGGCAATCGAGTTCAAACTAGGTGCTAGAGGCCTACGTTCCATTGTGGAAACAATAATGATTGATGTGATGTACGAGATGCCATCTTCAAAAGAGAAAAAACTGCATGTTACTTTGGAATATGCAGAAGAAAAAATGAAGAAGGCAAATATTGAAAAATTGAAGGCAGCTTAATTTTTTTTGTTAAAAAAATTGTGAAAATGGAGTGAGAGTATATACTTTTGCGCCCACACTCAAAAAGCTGCCGTATGGTGCGGTTCATTGTTCGGTATATAAAAGAACGTCCTTATGGTAAATAGTAATGAACTTACGGAGCAACTGAAATTGCATTTCGGATTTGATACCTTCAAGGGAAACCAGGAGGCTATAATTCGTAATGTTCTGGAAGGAAAAGATACATTCGTGTTGATGCCAACAGGAGGCGGTAAGTCTCTATGTTATCAGTTGCCATCTATTATGATGGATGGTACCGCGATTGTCATTTCGCCGTTGATAGCCTTGATGAAGAATCAGGTCGATGCAATGAGAAACTTTAGTGAAGAAGATGGAATTGCCCATTTCATAAACTCTTCGTTGTCGAAAGCTGCCATAGACAATGTCAAAGCTGATATTATAAAAGGCAAAACTAAACTGCTTTATGTGGCTCCAGAGTCACTTACAAAGGAGGAAAACGTAGAGTTTTTGAGACAGATTAAGATATCTTTTTATGCTGTAGATGAGGCTCATTGTATTTCCGAATGGGGTCATGACTTTCGTCCTGAATACAGGAGAATCCGTCCTATCATCAGTGAAATAGGACAGAATGCCGCTGTGATTGCTTTGACGGCAACTGCAACGCCAAAGGTTCAGCATGACATTCAGAAGAGCTTGGGCATGACAGATGCAACTGTGTTCAAATCATCTTTCAACAGACCTAATCTCTATTACGAGGTTCGTCCTAAGGCAGATGATATTGACAGGGAGATCATTAAGTATATAAAGACACAAGAAGGTAAATCCGGAATCATATATTGTCTGAGCCGTAAGAAGGTGGAGGAGTTGGCCGAGACTCTTAGAGTAAACGGCATTAATGCCTTGGCTTATCATGCGGGAATGGACAGCTCTACACGTTCTGGCAATCAGGATAGCTTCCTGATGGAGAAGGTAGATGTGATTGTAGCTACGATAGCTTTCGGAATGGGAATAGACAAACCGGATGTGCGTTACGTCATACACTATGACATTCCAAAGAGTTTGGAGGGCTACTATCAGGAAACGGGTCGTGCCGGCAGAGATGGCGGCGAAGGTCAATGCATCGCTTTCTATTCGAAGAAAGACTTGCAGAAACTCGAGAAGTTCATGCAGGGTAAGCCTTTGGCTGAACAGGAGATAGGAAAACAGCTTCTGTTGGAAACGGCCGCTTACGCCGAATCTTCTTTTTGTAGGAGAAAGGTGCTGCTTCACTATTTTGGTGAGGAATATACAGAAGAAAATTGTGGTATTTGTGATAATTGTTTAAATCCTAAGAAACAAGTGGAAGGGAAAGAGTTTCTATGTACGGTTTTAGAAACCATTATAGCGTTGAACGAGAAATTTAAGACGGAACATGTGATTGATGTGGTTATGGGTAATGAGACTTCTGATGTATTGTCTTACGACCATGACAAGCTTGATACTTTTGGTGAAGGAAAGGAAGAGAGTGAACGCACTTGGCAAACAGTTATTCAACAGGCCATGTTCGAAGGTTATATCACAAAAGATATAGAGAACTATGGTATATTGAAGATAACCAAGGCGGGCAAAGCATTCTTGGCAAAACCAAAGTCGTTCCAGATAACTGATGAGAGTGAAGAAGAAGAGGAGTTGGAGGATGAAGTTCCATTGAAGGGCGGCTCTTGTGCTGTAGATCCAGAACTTTTCTCCATGTTGAAGGACTTGAGAAAGAAGATGTCAAAGACATTGGGCTTGCCTCCTTTCGTAATTTTCCAAGACCCTTCTTTGGAAGCTATGGCAACTACTTATCCAATTACTTTGGATGAGTTGCAGAATATTCCTGGCGTAGGTGCTGGTAAGGCAAAACGTTTCGGTGAAGATTTCGTGAAGTTGATTCGTACTCACGTTCAAGAAAATGAGATTGAACGTCCGGAAGATTTGAGAGTACGTTCTGTCGCTAACAAATCTAAGTTGAAGGTCTCTATTATCCAGGCTATTGATAGGAAGATTGCTTTGGACGATATCGCAGAGTCTAAAGGATTGGAATTCGGTGAACTTTTGGATGAAATAGAGGTTATCGTTTATTCCGGAACTAAAATTAATATCAATTATTTTTTGACTCAAATCATGGATCAAGATCGCATTGATGAGGTATTTGATTACTTCAAAGAGGCTGAGTCAGACGATATCAAGGACACTGTAGAGGAGCTGGGTGCAGAGGATTATACAGAAGAGGAGATCCGTTTGGTTCGTATCAAGTTCCTTTCTGAAATGGGTAACTGATTGATTAGTCATATATCAAATAAAAAGAGAGGTGCAGATTCTGCATCTCTCTTTTTTTCGTTGCTCGTTATTCGTTTGTAATGTTATAAACGTTTAAGTCGAGTAACGAGAACGCTCAACGATTAACGGATTCTAGAAAGAAAACGATAGCGGCATCAGCTTATTTGCACCCTTGATGTGATAGATCTTCTTTTTTCCGTAGAGATAAATGTCCATCTCTTTTTTCTGACGCATCTCTTGTTCTGAGAGAACTTGTCTGCAACCACCGCAAGGGGTAACGGGTTCGTCAGTAAAACTTCCGCCTGTTTGTGCAGCGATGGCAAGAATTTTTATCGGCTCATTTGGAAATAAAGCTCCTGCTGAGAAAATAGCAATGCGTTCGGCACAAAGTCCGCTAGGATAGGCCATGTTCTCCTGGTTGTTTCCGTCTATGATTTTCCCGTTTTCGAGAAGAGCGGCAGCTCCTACCGAAAATTTAGAGTACGGAGAATAGGCTCTTTCGGTATTTGATTTTGCTTTGGAGATAATATTTTGAACCTTGCTTCCGAGTTCTGACCATTCTAAAATTTCCACTTCGAACGTATATGTTTCTTTTCTCATAATCATATTTGTTAATAACTCTTTCAATAATTCTGTTTGTATACAAATTTAGGAAAAAACTTATCTCTCTAATTGGTTAGTACGATAAAGTTTAGCTATTTTTGCGAAAATCTTAATTTGTAGTAATGAATAAAAGAAGCGTCTTGATATTGGCATTTTGCCTTTTCTCTTCGATACTATTTGCCCAGACAAAACGTAATCAGGCAACATTAGACTATATTGAAAAATATAAAAGCATTGCAATAGATAAGATGCAGCAGCATCGCATCCCTGCAAGTATCACTTTGGCTCAGGGTATTTTGGAGTCTGGATCTGGCAACAGTGAGTTGACCAGACAGAGCAACAACCATTTTGGAATCAAATGTTATGATTGGACAGGCGAGAAGGTCTACCATGATGACGATATAAAGGATGACTGTTTCCGTAAATATGCGAAGGCAGAAGAGTCTTTCGAAGATCACTCAAAGTTCTTGAAGAAGCCACGTTATGCCTCTTTGTTTGAGCTAGAAATCACCGATTACAAAGGATGGGCTAAAGGTTTGAAACAATGCGGTTATGCTACAGATCCTAAGTATGCAGATCGTTTGATAACTCTGATTGAGACCTATGAGTTGACCAAGTACGATACGGCATCGGGCAACGACTCTTCAAATAGTGAGGATAAACAGAAGAAAGAGGATGAGGTAAAGGTTGAGGATAATTATTTATCTGAAAGTTCGATGGGTTCAATTCCAGTTGGAACAAATCATAAAGTGGTGAAAGTAGAAGGTCGAAAGGCTGTTATTGCCTCAAGAGGAGATACTTACGAATCTATTGCCAAAGAATTTGGTCTTCGAAAATGGGAGATTCGTTGGTACAACAAGGTAAAGAAGGGTAGTGTCCCAGAAGTGGGTCAAACCGTTTATATCAGGAAATGGTAATTTGGAATTTTAAATAAAACGAAAGGGGCTGAATCAATGATTCAGCCCCTTTCGTTTTATTATCTTTAGAAAGAAACCATGTCACAGACATGGCTCTGCGTTTATAATCTATCGATTAAATTCCTGCAATCTCTTTGATCTCATCTATAATTTTGTTTGCTAAGGCATCCGCCTCTTTCATAGATGATGCCTCTGAATAGATACGGATGATAGGCTCTGTGTTTGATTTACGAAGGTGTACCCATTTGTCAGCGAAGTCAACCTTTACGCCGTCGATGTCGTTAACCTCCTCGTTTTTGTATTTCTCCTTCATTGCTTTCAAAACACCGTCTACATCGATCTCTGGAGTCAACTGGATCTTATTCTTTGAGATATAATACTCAGGATAAGTTTTACGGAGTTCAGATACCTTCATCTTCTTCTTTGCCAACAAAGAAAGGAACAAAGAGATGCCAACGAGAGCGTCACGGCCGTAGTGGCTTTCTGGGTAGATAACTCCACCGTTTCCTTCACCACCGATAACGGTGTTAGTCTCTTTCATCTTGGTTACTACGTTAACCTCACCAACGGCAGCTGCGTTGTATACGCCTCCATGTTTGCGTGTTACGTCTCTCAAAGCTCGAGTAGAACTGAGGTTGGAAACTGTATTTCCTGGAGTGCTTGAAAGAACGTAGTCTGCAACAGAAACCAAAGTGTACTCTTCTCCGAACATTTCACCATCCTCGCAGATCATAGCCAAACGGTCAACATCAGGGTCGACAACAAAACCAACATCAGCTTTCTCTTTCTTGATGAGGTTGGAGATGTCTGTCAAGTGAGCAGGAAGTGGCTCTGGGTTGTGAGCGAAGTTTCCTGTAGGCTCGCAGTTGAGCTTGATCACGTTCTTGACGCCCAATTTCTCAAGCAACTCAGGAAGTATGATACCGCCTACTGAGTTAACACAGTCGATAGCAACTTTGAAGTTTGCCTTCTTGATGGCATCGACGTCAACCAATTTAAGGTTGAGCACATCGTTGATGTGTATTTCGTTGTAGTTGTCTTTTCTTGTTACTTTTCCTAATTCGTCAACCTCTACAAAAGAGAAGTCTCCTTTTTCTGCAATGGCCAAAACCTCTTTGCCGTCTTTATCGCTAAGGAATTCTCCGTGTTCGTTAAGAAGCTTGAGTGCGTTCCATTGTTTGGGGTTGTGACTCGCAGTAAGGATCAGACCTCCGCATGCTCCCTCTTTTTGAACAGCGATTTCAGTTGTTGGGGTTGAAGCCAACCCTATGTTGACCACGTTCATTCCTATACCCATAAGGGTTCCTGTTACAAGATAGTCTACCATCTCGCCAGAAATGCGGGCATCACGTCCTACTACTACCGTCTGATTTTTTACGCTGCTATTTTTTTTGATCCAAGTTCCGTAAGCTGTCGTGAATTTCACGATGCCAAGAGGGCTAAGGCCTTCTCCTGCACTACCACCAATGGTACCTCTGATACCTGAAATGGATTTTATAAGTGTCATTTTAAATGGATTTTTAAGTCGTTATTGCATTTAAATTTTTCGTTGGATGCAAAATTAACAAAAATAGGGACTGGACATGTGATAAATACATAAATTTTAATATATATGTAGTGTTTTAACTCAAGACGAAAGACTTATCTTTGTAAATTAGTTTAAATGGTGAATAACAATTGTTTTTTGCTGTGTTTCGAATGAAAATACTGTACTAATACGATGGGCATTTTGAAAAATCGGGTTGATTTAATTCTTTTTTTATTGATAGCATGGATCTTGTCTTCATGCTCATCTACTCGTTATGTCCCAGAAGGCAGCTATATGTTGGATAAGGTTGAGTTTGTCTCTGATAATAAAGATTTTGCAGAGACAGAATTGAAAACCTATCTTCGTCAAGAACCGAACTTCAAAGTTTTCGGTTTGTATAAGCTATATCTTTCATTCTATAACATGTCAGGAAAGGATTCGACCAAATGGAGAAATAGACAGTTTCGTAAAATTGGAGAACCTCCTGTTATTTACGAACCTTATTTGACGGAAAAATCGGAATCGGAATTAGAGAAGTTTTTACAGACAAAGGGTTATATAAACGCAAAAGTGAAAGCTTGGCCTGAGTATAAACACAATAAGAAGGTAAAACTGACCTATTATCTTAAGACGAATGAGCCTTATAAGGTGAGGAATGTTTCATATAATTTTTCTGCATATCCTCAGATTGATTCTATTTATACAGAATTTGGACAGAAAGAATCTATGTTAAAACAGGGAATGCTGTTCGATACGGACGTTTTGGATGAAGAACGTGATCGTATTGACCGTATGTTGAAACGTAGGGGTTATTACTATTTCAACAAGGATTATCTCTCTTATACGGCTGATAGTACATGGGGAACCCACGAGGTGGACATCTGCCTCAATCTAAAGCCTTATATGGTTACGTTGCCTGATGGTTCGGTAGAGGAGAGTCATCACCATAAATATACCATCAGAAATGTGAATGTCCTCACATTGAAAGATTCGAGGTCTGTATATAATCCTTCAACACAATATGATACGTTGAAGTTTAGGCCATCGATGAATATTTTGTACGAAGATAGGCCTCTATTCCGACCAAAGGTTTTGGATGACGAGGTCCGAATTTATCCAGGTCTGCCCTATAGTAGTTTTTTTGTCGACAGGACCTATTCTCATCTTAATTCGTTGGGTGCCGTAAGATCCACGAATATTCAGTTTGTGAACCTTCTGAACGATCAGGATCAGTTGGATTGTTTCGTACTGATCAGTCCTGCTAAGTCTCAGTCTTTCTCTCTTGATTTGGAGGGTACCAACTCTTGGGGTGATTTGGGATTTGCATTAAACGGAGGTTATCAGCATAAAAATGTTTTCAGAGGTTCTGAGCTTTTAAGTCTGAAAGGACGATATGCTCAGGAGGCTTATTCTGGCATTACGAATATCTTGAGTGAACATACGATGGATGTAGGAGGAGAGTTGAGTTTGAACTTTCCTCGTTTCATCCTCCCATTTGTAAATAGGAGTTTCAGACAAAGAATTAATGCTCAGACAGAGTTTAGTTTGGGAGCAAATTATCAGACGCGCCCCAATATATACAAAAAGACATCATCGACTTTAGCTATGCGTTATCTTTGGAACATGCGTAGATATTACAGATATTGCTTTGATGTTGTGGATTTGAACTATGTCAACATTAATACGCATCCTGATTTTGACGCGTTGTACAGTGCACCGAAATATTCTGTTTTGCGTGATAGTTACTCGGATCACTTCATTTTGAGTTCTGGTTTCTCTGTGGTTTATGATAATCAACAAAACCAGAAAGCTCTTCATAAGACCTATTTCAAGTTTGCCTTCGAGAGCGCAGGTAATCTGCTTTATGGCGTGAATAAACTGACCAATGAGTCAACCAATGAAGATGGTTATTACGAGATTGCTGGAATAACTTATTCTCAATATGCAAAAGCAGAGATAAGCATTTCCGAAAACAAGTACATAGACCGAAAAAACAGGATTGTATATCATCTGGGATTCGGAATAGCCTATCCATACGGAAACGCTCAGATCGTTCCTTTTGAGAAACGGTTTTTTAGTGGAGGTGCCAATAGTGTGAGGGGTTGGTCTGTTCGTACGTTGGGTCCAGGAAGTTACTTTTCCGATGATAAAGATGATTTTGTAAAGCAATCTGGTGATATAAAGTTAGACTTGAATATAGAGCATCGTACCAAGTTGTTCTGGAAAATTGAGATGGCAGCCTTTGTTGATGCCGGAAATGTGTGGACCATTCGTGAATATGAATCACAATCTAAGGGTTATTTCCGGTTTGATAAGTTTTACAATGAAATAGCATTGGCATACGGATTGGGCTTGCGTTTTGATTTTAACTTTTTCTTGCTGCGTTTTGATCTTGGAGTAAAGGCGTATGATCCATCTTTGCCTCAAGGTGAATGCTGGAGATTTGAAGGTTTGAACTGGTCTGACGACTTTGCATTCCATTTTGCTATTGGTTATCCGTTCTAATGCAAAAAAACAGGAATAAGCTGATTCATCTCGACTTTAGCGATTTGCTTGAATGATAGATTGTTAATAAACCAGATTGAGCTGATTGAATAAAAAAGACAATTTTTTAAGGTGATAGGTTAATTTTTTGCCTTTAGGACTTGCAAAAGAGCGGATATAGCTATACCTTTGCAGTCACAAATGAGGATGGTCGGGTAGCTCAGCTGGATAGAGCAACAGCCTTCTAAGCTGTGGGTCATGGGTTCGAATCCCATCTCGATCACAAAAAAAGGAAATCAATACAATATATTGATTTCCTTTCTTTTTTAGGAGAAACTGCGTTTCTGTGATATAAAAAAATCAGATTGATCTCAAAAATCTGTGCACGTGATCAGAAAGTTATAAATCTTGACCTATACGCCTAAATCTTGGACAAAAATGAAATGCATCTCGGACAATCCCCAGTGGACGGAACGTCTGCTAATAATTAGTGGTTGAAAACTGTCCACGGACTTTTTCTCTTGATCGTTTATTTCTTTTTTGCCGGAACTTGAATCTCCGTTAACCATTCATCTTCCGATTCCTTATTCCAGATTCCGTCTATATAGCAGAAACGTGGGTCGTCAATGATTTCATATCCATTTTCCTGCAGGTAGGCAAATAGCTTTTCGAACGATTGCGGCAGATTGTTATATGAGCCGTAGTGGTTGAAGCAAATGGCCGTCTCAATAAACGGAATCTCCTTGAATTTCAGATTTTCTGTCTCCGGACAGCGGGCTGCCACCACTTCACAATATTCCAGGTCGATGTCGTTTTCATCGAAATTATTGTTGTGGTCTATCGTGAAACAATATTCTGTCTCCTTAGGACAGACATAACCTGCTTTCTGCATTTCTGGACAGATGACGTTTGGACATAGATCGAATAGTTCCTGATAGCTCTTCACATGTTTGCGGTAGCTTGCCACGATGGCAGCTGGCAATGATTTGATGTGTATGTTCTCCATTTTTTCCTGTTTTGTGGCTTGTTTCCTTAACTTGTCGAGTTCGACAATCCGTCTTTGTATCCGTTGTAGTTCTGATTTGCTTTCCTCCAACTGAGTTTTAATCTGATTTAGATCCGGAAGATCTTGCCCGTTTTCGAAAAGCTCTTTGATCGACTCGAGATTGAATCCCAGTTCTTTCAGTAGATGGATGCGGTTCATCTTTCCCATCTGTTCTACTTCGTAATATCGGTACCCTGTCCATTGGTCCACTTCGTGGGGAGAGAGTAGTCCTATTTTCTCGTAGTGCCGTAACGTCTTCACCGAAACTCTGCACATTTTCGAGAACTCGCCGATTTTTAATTTGATTTTGTATTCACTCATAAGCTTTGCGCATTGCTTTCGAACACAAAGGTAAATGTGGACCTAAGGTACGAGTCAAGGAAAAATGTATTTATTTTCAAAAAAACAAAAGCTATCTATACTGATTGTTGAATCAGGTGCAATCCCCTCTGGAATTTAGGATCAATCTCAAAAAATAGGAGTACGTGATCAGAAGTCTATAAATCTCGGACTGAAACGAAATGCATCTCAGACGTTTATCATCTGTGAAATCTGTGATGTAAGTAATTTGTTTTAATTCGTAGCGAAAGTAAATTCGTGGTTAAGATCTGTTCAAGCACTTTTTTCTTGATCCTTTTTTTAGCAGCAAATATTTGTTATTTCTTCAATAAAGAAAAATCTTGAGTTTTGATGATGGTCGCATAAGCTCCGTTAAGTGCGGAGAGGTATGCAGCTTGCACATATTTGGCAGGAACGGTCACTCCTTTAAATTCAACGTCGCGAGTAGCGCAAGCGTCACTGATAAGTGTGCATTTGAATCCAAGGTCATTGGCTGCTCGGGTAGTGGCTTCAACGCACATGTGCGTCATCATGCCAACAATGACAAGTTCGTCAACCTTGTTTTTCTTTAGGTATTCGAGCAGCTCGGTTTCTCTGAAACTGTTTGGATAATGTTTGATGATGATTTTGTCTTTTGAAGATGGTTTTACGGCATCGTTAATCTTGTTTCCGTCTGTATTTGGAAGAAAGAAAGTTGCACCCTTGTATTCGGAAATATGCTGGATGTATACCACAGGAAGATTGTTCTTTCGAAAATCTTCTATAACTTTTTCCGCATTGGCGGCAGCTTCGTCAGAACCAACCAATTCCATAGCACCACCTTTGAAGTAGTCGTTCTGAATGTCAATCACAATTAGTGCTTTTTTTTGAGCAACTACATTTCCCATGAAAAGGGAAAGTAAACACAATATTAAACCAATTTTTCTCATATTATATAAGTTTTGTACAGACACAAATTTAATACAATTGAACAGAGAATTTTTTTTGTGAAATTTAAATATTCAAAAATAGAGGGATTGTTTTGCTCATTTTTATAGAAATTTTTTGATCCACTTGAATGCCTTGTAGGGCATATATCTGAATGATGGGTCGATGAAAGTCGGTGTGCTTATGACCGATTTGCAGTGAGAGAAAGCATCGAAGCTCTCTTTTCCGTGGTAATGTCCCATTCCGGAACTTCCTACCCCGCCAAACGGCATGTTTTCGTTAGCCAGGTGCATAATGACGTCGTTGAGGCATGCTCCGCCAGAAGAGGTTCTCCTCAGTACTTCCTCGCCTTTTGACTTGTTTCCGAAATAGTAGAGTGCCAGAGGCTTTTCTCGGGCGTTCACAAATTGGATGGCCTCTTCTGTTTCAGAGAATGGTATCAAGGGAAGTATTGGACCAAAGATTTCTTCTTGCATGATGTGTGCATTGGACGGAATGTTGGTCAAAAGGGTCGGCTCTATGTAACGTTCGTCCCTGTCGGTATGTCCGCCGCATGCTATTGTGCCGTCATTGAGATAAACCGCTACGCGGTCGAATGCCTTTTCGTTGACCATGCGCACGTAGTGTCTGCTTTCCTGTACATTGTTGCCGTGCATTTCGTGGATGGCAGTTTCGAATTCGAGGATGAAGGCTTTCTCCTGCGATTCATGGATCAGCAGGTAGTCTGGAGCAACACAGGTCTGTCCTGCATTGAGCGTTTTTCCCCATGCCACACGGTGGGCAGCCACTTTGATGTTGGCTTCCTTGTCTATGATGCAAGGACTTTTACCGCCCAATTCAAGAACCACAGGGGTGAGATGTTGTGCGGCTGCCTTCATGACGGTTTTGCCTAATGCAGGGCTGCCGGTAAAAAAGATGATGTCGAACCTTTGCGCAAGTAGTAGCGAGTTGGCCTCACGGTTGCCTTGAACTACGGCGATATATTGTTCGTCGAAGGTTTCGCGGATTATCGCTTCGATAATAGCCGATACGTGCGGAACGTAAGGCGAAGGCTTGAGTATAGCCGTACAACCTGCAGAGATACAGCCCACCAAAGGGTTCAGCAGCAACTGCACGGGATAGTTCCATGGAGAGATGATGAGAGAGCATCCAAGTGGTTCTCGGATTATTTTGCTGGTGGCGGGCATCATCTTGAACGGGGTGGGGCGGCGTTGAGGCTTTGCCCATTTCTTGAAATGTTTCAAATGGTTCTTTATTTCGCCCTGAACGATGCTTATTTCGGTCAGAAAAGCCTCTTCATACGATTTATGAAGATCTATCCAAAGAGCCTCGCTGAGTCTCTCTTCCCAATCAGAAAGAGCTTTCTGTAGACGTAGCAACATCTCTTTTCTAAACTCCAGATCCAAAGTTTTTTCCGAACGGAAAAATGTTTTCTGGAGGGAGACTAGCTTTTCTGTTTTTTCTGCTGAAGTGTTTTTTGTTGTCATGATATGAAACATCTGATTGCCTGTTTTTTATTGAACGTTGTTTTCCAACTTTTTTCTTAATGAAAAAATAATTCGAAAACCATTTGTCACATCTCTTCTATTGTTAGAAGACGGGTCTCTATTTTGTAGGCAGAAAGCTCCTTGTCCTGCAGATGCTTTACCTTGGACATGAAAAGTTCGTGGTTATAGTTCTGCTTGTTGCGCTTCACTTCAGCTACAAAGGCTGACTTGCCATTTGTTTGCACGCCGACTATGTCGATTTCGTTGGCTTCGAATGGCGACTTTTGTGCGCCGGTTTTGATGTTCCACCAGCCACCAATCTCTTTGAATCCACCTTCTTCTGCCATTTTCTGTCTGAAATAGAGTTCTAGTGTATGACCTGTATAGGTTGTGTAGTCTGAAGAAACCAACTTCAGCAGGTCGTCATAATTGCCCAACTCGATGAAGGTGCGGTTTTGCTCGATGTATCTAAACCAGAAGTTCAGAAAACAGTCGTTAATGAGGTATCGCACATTCTTTTTGCTTCCAATCTTTGCGAAGATGGGACGTTCTCTTTTCAGTATGCAATAAACCTCTTCTAGCTTGGTCAGGTGTCCGCCAATTGGGATGCCGCCTAGTGCTGTTTCTATCTCATTTTGGGTTCGCTTACCCTTTGCAATCTCTTGTAGTATGGAAAAGTAGGTGCCGTAGTTCTTGCCGAATTCATTGATGAGCAGGTTGCGGCCTTCGTCGATGAACGGAGAATTTTCCGAAAAGAAAAACCTGTACATCTTTTCTTTTGTCAGGCATTGGTTGTCACAGAACATCTCGATATACTTAGGTATGCCTCCCGTAATGGTGTATAGGGCAAGCAAATCCTCGTTAGTGCTTTCCGGATTATAGTCGGCCAAAATCTGCTTCATTACCGATATCTTGAACGGGAACAGCTTCATAATGTTGTCTGCCCGTCCGAAGAGGGGCTCGCTGCTGTCTGTGAAAATTTTCTGCATCATGCAATAGACGGAGCCGCTGATGACGAGGAACATCTTCGTCACCTTTCGGTATTCGTCCCATAAGAATTGCAGGTCGCTGAATACGGAAGGGTTGATGTTCTGAAACTCCTGAAATTCGTCCACAATCAGATTGAAAGGACGTTGCTTGCCTATCTCAAAAAGGTATTGGAAGAAATCCTTGAAGTTGTTGATGCCAGAGGGGACAAACACGTTGAGGGCGTCCCGTACCTGTTGAGAGAAGGTCTCGACCAAGACGGCTTCGGCTTTTCTGCCCACAAAAAGATAAATCGTATCTGAGTCCTTCGTCGCCTGCTTGATGAGGCTGGTCTTGCCGATACGTCGTCTTCCTGTGAGTACGAGCATCCTGGAATTCTGCGTAAACGCGAGATTCTGAATGCGGTGAATCTCCTCCAACTCCTTTGTCCTGTTATAAAAATCCATGTCGTGTATTTTTTTCTCAATTTCCGTTGATTCAACTTCTGTTGCAAAAATATGATTTTATTTTGGATTTCCATCTTTTTTTAATCCGTTTTTCTCAACGTGCGTTTATTCAATGTGCGTTGAGAAAAAAGTTTTTCAGGATAAAGTAGTTGCCTTTGTTATAAAACTTAATGAGTAGACCAGAATCCATGAATCATAAAAGCCATTTTTTGAACCCAAAATGTTTGCGAAAAAGAACGAATCATGTCGCTAAAAATATTACTTTTGAAAAACAAAGTCTAAAAACAAGAAGATGTGAATTGATAAAAAATAGAATATAAAATATAAAATTAGAGCTTCGGCTATTTATTCTCCATTCTGAAATTCTGGTAAAATTTTACGGGGAAAGATAATTAAGCGAGAGGTTCACGCGTATGGGCGTGAACCGTTTCGTGCTTATTATCCCCACGGTTTACCAGAGCCTCAGAATGTAATAAGCAATCAACGAACGGTTTCACGCTTTTTTTGTGGCGTATCGTTTCTGATTGCTTATGCTGAAATTTGGCGCAGTCCTATTTTATTTTTGTGAATAAACAGGAATGCTGAAAACTGAACAGAGTAGGCAATGTTAAAAGTTGCGCCCGACACGAATTAGGGAAAAAGAAATGATAGCAGACGTGATTAGAAAAGGAAGCTATTACCAAACACTTAATGAAGCCGGTAAAAAGATTAAAGAGATTCACGAAAGTTCCGTTGGCGAGCTTCAAGGTTTTTCGGATAGATTTATTGTCTTTCGTAAAGGAAGTTATTTTGCAACTTATGATGAAACTTTTAAGAAAATCAAAGAAATCCACGAAAGCACTGTCGGGGTTTTTAAAAACGCAACAGGACAATCAATGATTTTTATCAAAGGAAGTTATGCGATAACATTTGATGTTATGTTCAAAAAAATCAGCGAAAGACACGTTTAAGTTTAATCTAAGAAGCGAGGCGTGAAATAAGCGACCTTGCTTCTTAAATACTCAAAATTATGAAGGAAAATAGTAATAATAGATTAAGCATCAGCATTTTGGCGCTAGCCATAGTTTTCGTTGTCGCAATGGTAATTTTCCGTATTTGCAATGTGGGTGATTTACCTGCACAATTTACAGGAGCGTTGTTAGGATCGGTCATTACTTGCATAATTACGTTGCTTTTATTGCAAGGTCAGTCAAGTAGCGAAGAATTAAAAAAACGCAATATGACTATTTTTGAAAAGAAGCAAGAAGTTTATCATAATTTCTTAGAAAAACTGCAACAAATTGTACAAGACGGCGAAATAAGCATTAATTGCAAAGATGAAAACGGTAAAATCGACAAAACGGTAGATGAACTGAAAGATCTGATTTTTCAAATCGGCTATTTGCAGTTACATACATCAAAGGATACTATAGAATCTGTTTTATCTGAACTAGCTTGCATGATTCAATCACTCAATGATTTTAATGCAATTGATGAAGCTGACAAACAAAAACACCTTGCAGAATTTTACTTGTCATTTTCAAATTCGTTGTTTATCATCGTGTCAATTTTGAAAAAAGATTTGTACAACATCAGCGACAGCGATCCTATAAAAAAAGAAGATATGCAAAAAGTATTGGAACAATGCAATCTTTATGTTGAAACAAATACATTGAATCCAAAAGAGTTGCAACGATTGTTTTGGTCTGATTTGCAGGATAAAATGATTAATAAAGGATATAAATTCGAAAAGCGTGATTTCAGATCTGATATAGAACAATATTATGCAAAGGCAAGGAATCGTTATCGTAATTATGGATTTTCTATACCCATCAAAACTAATGATGGAAAAGAATATACGTTTAAAGTAGAAGTAGAGAATAACTATTATTATGGAATAACTCGACCTGAAGAGAATTTCCAAGATGAAAAAGTTTCTTCTTGTCTGTCTGAAATTGGTTTTTCATCATCGGCTTGGTGGTTTGGATATAAATACCCGTCAAATGAGTTGGACTTAGACTTTTGGCGTATGAATTCCAATGGATTCAAAGAATTAAATGATTCTCGTAAGCGAGATGCGTTTATGGACAAAATTGCTAATGAAATAGATTATTACATCAATGAGTTTTTGAAAAAATCTAACAAGTAAGAATATGGAAGCAATAACAATTCAAGCATTATTTGATGCTAAAAATAGGAAATTTGAGATTCCTGCGTACCAACGCTCGTACAGTTGGGAAGACAAACAAATCAATCAGTTCATTGAAGATTTGAAAAACGCAAACGCCCAATATTATTTGGGGCATTTCTTGTTTGAAGAATCTGCGGATAACACTTTGCTCATAATTGATGGTCAACAACGGCTTACTACATGCGTGATATTTTTTAGTTCCTTACTTAACGAGTTGAGAAACAGAAAGAAAAACGGGGAATTACTGACAGTCGATTTAGACGATATTGCCGATTACTATATTCGCGACATTCGCAAAGGCACACAAAAGTTCAAAACGGTGGAATACGACAATAATTTTTTTGCCGATGAAGTGGTTGATAGAAAAGCAGGCACTCAAAAGCCAAATTCTCGTTCGCAAGAACGGATACGCAGAGCAAAAGAACTTTTCGATAAGGAGTTTGCCAATACTCCGACTACGGAACTTGAACGTTGGTACAATCTGGTACAAAATGCCACCATTACTCAATTTGTGGTAGCGGATAAGATACAGGCAGCACAGATTTTCGCTTTTCAAAACGACTGAGGAAAAGCCTTGTCAAAATTGGAAATTATCAAATCCTATTTTATGCTGCAATTATATCTCAGCTCTGATAATTCGGATGTCATTAATGAAAATATCAAATATTTGGAAAACGAGTTCGCTAAGATCTACCAACGGATTGTATCGGTTGATGAGAAAGAAGACGATGTGTTGACGTATTATTGGCGTGCCGTGAGTGGCAAAGGATATTATAGTCCGGAACTTGTGGAGGGCGTAAAGAATGCATTAACGGAAACGCAAGAGAAAACTGAATGGATAAAGAATTTCGTTTCGGGCATTTCAGGGGCTTTCGATACGGTGTTAAAGGTAAAACAGAGTGATGACAGTTTTATTTCAGACCTTCGTTACTTCAACAATATGGCTTTGGCTTATCCCTTTTTCATCAAGGCTGATAGTGCGCAAGTTTCCGACAAAACATTCAACCGTTTGGCTCGTTTTTTAGAAAATATTATTTTCCGCAGTTTACTTCGTGGTGGTCGTGCCGATATTGAGAGTCGTCTCCATTGGTTTCTTGTAAATGGAAATACTGAAGAAAGTATCAACAGTGGCATTGATGAAATGCTAAACAAACTCAAAACTGATTGGTGGTGGGGATATTGGAGCGATGCGGAAATGATACGTGTTGTTGATGGCGGTTGGTTTTACGGCAACCGTGTTGACAACTATCTTTTGTGGAAATACGAGCTCTACTTGTGCAATGACAATCACCCGAAACCGCATAAAGTTACTTTCAACGACCTAATCCGTAACGAAAGTATTGAGCATATTGCACCGCAAACGCCAACTGATGGTAATCCTGTTGCAAACGGTTACGGCATGTATGATGATAAAGAAAATCCGGGAAATGGAATTGCGTCTGGTAATTGGCTGAATTGTGTTGGTAATTTGATGCTGATTTCGCAGAGCCATAACAGTTCTATCGGAAACAAACCTTTTGCTCAAAAACTTGAATCTTACGGAAAAGATAATCTGCTCAACCAGCAACGTGAGATTTGTGATTTTGTCGAAGATAAATCTAATCCTGTTTGGGATAAGGCGGCGATTGAAAAACGGCATAACAGAATTTTAGAAGCAGTAAAAGACATTTGGAGTTTGGATAAGATTTAGGAAGCAAACTGCTTTTCTTTTTTTTCTCAACCATGATTTATTCAACGTGTGTTGAGAAAATGATAAGATGATAAAAAAAAGTCCGAAACTCAATGTTCCGGACTTTTTAGTGCTTAGGATTTGAATCCTGTTTTTATTTCATCTTTGCGATGTTCTCCTTCAGTGTGGCCATTTTGCTTTCGGCATCGGCCTTCTTCTTACGTTCGTTTTCAACAACCTCAGGTTTTGCATTGGCTACGAATTTCTCATTGCCCAACTTTTTCTCAACGGAAATAAGGAATCCTTGCAGATATTTGATTTCGTCTTCCATCTTCTTGATTTCTTCCTCCACGTTCACATTGTTTCCGAGCGGAATGGAAATTTCGATGATGCCGACCATAAAGGAAGCTGTTGCTCCGTCTATGGCTCCTGTCATCTCTGCTATCTTGTCGATGTTGGCAAGTTTTTCGATGATGGCGTTGTCCTTGCTGCAAAGGTCGCCTTTGTAGTACATGCTGAAGGTCTCTCTTGGTGAGATTCCCTTTTCTGCGCGTATGTTACGGATTCCGGCGATGATTTCTTTCGTTACCTCCATCTTGTTGATGCTCTCTTCACAAAAGTCGGTTGCCTTCGGAAGCAGGCTCACCATGATGCTGTCTTTCGCGTCGCGTTCCTTGATGGCTTGATAAAGCTCTTCGGTGATGAACGGCATGAATGGATGCAACAGTTTCAGAAGCACCTCGAAGTAGGAGAGCGTGGTCTCGTAGGTGGCCTTATCGATTGGCTGCTGGTAAGCAGGCTTCACCATCTCCAGATACCAAGAAGAGAACTCGTCCCAGAAGAGTTTGTAAACGGCCATCAACGCTTCGCTGATACGGTATTTGTCAAAGCAATCGTTGATCTCGATGATGGTCTTGTTCAATTTCTCGTGGAACCATTCAGTGGCGATTTTTGCTGCTTCCGGCTGTGCCAACTTGCTGTCAACTTCCCATCCCTTCACCAGACGGAAAGCGTTCCATATCTTATTGTTGAAGTTACGGCCTTGTTCACAGAGTGACTCGTCGAAGAGAATGTCATTTCCGGCAGGAGCGGAGAGCATCATGCCCATACGCACACCGTCGGCGCCAAACTTCTCGATCAGCTCCAATGGGTCTGGTGAGTTGCCGAGCGATTTAGACATCTTCCGTCCTAACTTGTCGCGGACGATACCCGTGAAATATACGTTCTTGAACGGCATCTCGCCTTCATATTCGTATCCTGCCATGATCATACGTGCCACCCAGAAGAAGATGATGTCCGGACCGGTCACTAAGTCGTTGGTTGGATAGTAGTATTTGATCTCTTCGTTGCCGGGATTGTTGATTCCGTCGAAGAGGGAGATTGGCCATAACCAAGAAGAGAACCAAGTGTCCAAGCAATCTTCGTCCTGGCGCAAATCTTCTAATTTGAGCGATTTGTTGCCCGTCTTTTCCTTTGCAAGTTCCAGTGCCTTTTCTGCCGATTCGGCCACTACATAGCCGCCTTCTGGCAAGAAATAAGCCGGGATGCGGTGTCCCCACCACAACTGACGGCTGATGCACCAGTCTTTTATGTTGTCCAACCAGTTGCGGTAAGTGTTCTTATATTTTGGAGGATAGAACTTCAGATCGTCGTTCATGACAGGCTCCAAAGCTATCTTTGCGAGATGTTCCATCTTCAGGAACCACTGCATGGAGAGCTTAGGCTCGATAACGACGTTGGTCCTTTCCGAGTAACCCACTTTATTGATGTAGGCTTCCACCTTCTCGAGAAGTCCTGCGTTTTGCAGGTCGGTCTCAATCTGTTTGCGGACCTCGAAGCGGTCTTTGCCGACATAAAGTCCGGCAGCCTCGCTGATGGTTCCGTTGTCGTTGAAGATGTCGATGGTCTGCAAGTTGTATTTCTCACCGAGCATGTAGTCGTTCACGTCATGCGCAGGCGTCACTTTCAAACATCCCGTACCGAATTCGATGTCAACATATTCGTCCTCAATGACAGGGATGACACGGTTGACCAATGGAACGATTACCTTCTTTCCGCTCAACCATCTGTTCTTAGGGTCTTTCGGGTTGATACACATGGCGGTATCACCCATGATGGTTTCAGGACGTGTAGTGGCAACCACGGCGTAGCGGCCTTTTGCGTCGCGGTGAACAACTTCGCCTTCAGCACCTGTTTCGCCTTTGCCGTCGTCTTCGGCCACGTAATATTTCAGATAGTAGAGTTTGCTATGTTCCTCTTTATATATGACTTCCTCGTCAGATAGTGCGGTGAGGGCTTTCGGGTCCCAATTCACCATACGCACGCCGCGATAGATGAGTCCTTTCTGGTAAAGGTCGCAGAACACCTTCAATACGCTCTTGCTGCGGGTCTCGTCCATGGTGAAGCCTGTGCGGTCCCAATCGCAGGATGCGCCCAGTTTCTTCAATTGCTCCAGAATGATGCCGCCGTGTTTGTGAGTCCACTCCCAAGCGTGCTCCAAAAACTGGTCGCGGGTGAGGTCTGTCTTTTTGATTCCCTCTTGAGCCAGTTTGTTCACTACTTTGGCCTCGGTTGCGATGGAGGCGTGGTCAGTACCAGGTACCCAGCAGGCATTCTTGCCAAGCATACGCGCACGACGCACGAGGATATCTTGAATGGTATTGTTCAACATGTGTCCCATGTGCAACACACCGGTTACATTTGGTGGTGGGATTACGATTGTATAGGGTTCGCGGCCATCGGGTTTCGATTTGAAGAAGCCGTTCTCCAACCAGTATTGATACCATTTTGACTCTACGTCGGACGGGTTGTATTTGCTTGCCAATTCCATTTTTATCTAATTATTTTAGAAAATCTTTCGTTGTTTTTAACATGCAAAATTAGGAATTTTTTATTAGATAGGCGTATCATATTATAGGGAAAAGTTGGAAGAGGTGATTTTGAAGGGTAAAGTTTGCGATTTTAAAGAGAAACAAAGCACTTTTTTATGAATAAGTGGGCTATATGGGGTGATTTGTAGCTGATTTGATGATGCTGTTTTGTTAAAATGCCTATTTCCGCATAAATAGCAAATAGAAGGATGTTTGAAATCTGCTGTTTCTTCTGATTCCTTTCTAAAACATAAAATTCACTTTGAAACAAAAATTGGTGTGATTTTTATTGTTTTTAAGGAAATTAATCATTAATTTAACATCTCTATGGTGAGGGTTTGGATTCTCGTATAGCGTTGTTCTTTTTTAGAGAAATTCGCTAATTTATCTCCTTCCTCCTTAAGCCAAGATTAGGAACTGGAATATTTACAGAAAACGAACACATAATGAAAATATTTTTACCACTGTTACTGGGAATGATGTCTGTCCTGTCTGTCTGGGCACAACAGGTGTCGGAAGAGAATGCAAAAAGCAAAGCAGAAGCATTTCTCCAAAAAAAGGGTGTCTCTTTGTCTGATGAGGCACCCTATATGAAAGCATCTTTAGGCGATGAAGGTGATTTGATTCCCTATTATATTTTCAATAGTGATGAGAAAAAAGGTTTTGTCATCATTTCCGGAAGTGAGCAGACTATTCCTGTATTGGGCTATTCTGATAATGGACGATTCAATATGGATTCCATTCCTGACGGATTGTATTTCATGTTGGATGATTATGAAAAGCAGATTAATTCTTTGGAAAAGCGAACCTTTTTGCCTGAAGATTCTATTATATTAGGCACGGAAAAAGATGCCATTGAACCGTTGATCTCTACCCAATGGGATCAATATTATCCCTATAATATGTATTGTCCGATTGATGAGGAAGACTCTCTTGAACGTACTTCTTTGACAGGTTGTGTGGCAACTGCAACCTCACAGATTCTATATTATCATGCGATGAAATACAAAGAGGAACAGGGTTCTCATTTGGTGAATGCCATAACGGGTGGAATTCCTTCATATTCCTATACATCTATTCGTAATACAGGAAACGAAATATTTGTTGATTCTGTACCGCCACAAGATCTTTTTTGGGATCAGATGTCGTTAACGTATTCAGGAATTGAAGACAAGGAGGATCCGTCTGCTAAGGCAGTAGCAAATCTGATGATGATCTGTGGTAAAGCAGAAAAAATGAAATATAGTGCAGATGGTTCATCTTCGTATGATGTGAATCTTTTTTATGCATTACACTACTGTCCAAAGAAATTACCCCATAGATTCAGTTGATCTGAATCGGAATCATTCATCGGACGTTTTGGTTTAATAAACAGTTCGCCTAAAGGCTTCCTCTCAAAGAGTACTTTGCCGACTACAGACGATAAAATATAAAGTT
>Ga0208197_1000511_pt1 | contig 48314 bp, 28 predicted proteins | sample AD_JPNNA4_MetaG_FD_184444 | JGI IMG/M metagenome (GOLD analysis project Ga0208197, IMG submission 184444) | Active sludge microbial communities of municipal wastewater-treating anaerobic digesters from Japan - AD_JPNNA4_MetaG (SPAdes) (version 2) | ecosystem: Engineered > Bioreactor > Anaerobic...
CCCGCTGGTAAAATCGGGCATGACGCCTGAGGAAGTGTTCTTTGCCCTTGCCATTCAAGATATCCAGGCAGCGGCAGACCTGTTTCTCCCCCTCCATAAGGAAACCAACGGCGGGGATGGTTATGTCAGCCTGGAAGTCAGCCCATACCTCGCAAATGATCCCGCCGGGACTCTCGCCCAAGCAAAACAGCTTTGGGAGCGTGTCAACCGTCCCAACCTGATGATCAAGATACCTGCCACCAGGGCTGGCATCCCGGCAGTAACCAGTGCAATTGCTGCCGGTATAAATGTAAACGTAACCCTGATTTTTTCCCTGCAGCGCTATGCAGAGGTAATGGATGCCTACCTTTCAGGATTGGAACAACGCCTGGAAGCCGGTTTGCCCGTGGATAAGGTTGCATCGGTTGCCTCTTTCTTTGTGTCCCGCGTGGACACACATATTGATGCCCGCCTGCAAAAAAAGGTGGAAGCTGGCGGCAGCCTGGCTGAAAAAGCTGCCCGGCTGCCCGGCAAAGCCGCCATTGCCAATGCCCGCCTTGCATATGCTGATTTTAAGACCATCTTCAGTTCTGAACGTTTTCTGGCGATGCAAACCCAGGGGGCGAAATTACAACGACCCTTGTGGGCATCCACCAGCACAAAGAACCCGGCGTATCGGGATGTCATCTACGTGGAGGAGTTGATTGGTCCCCACACTGTAAATACCGTTCCCCCCCAGACCCTGGTTGCGTTTCTTGACCATGGCATGGTGCGCCTAAGCCTGGAAGAGGACCTGGATGGTGCCCTCCGGGTATTCACAGAGCTGGAAGAATTGGGTATCTCCATGGATGAAGTCACTGCCCAGCTTGAGGAGGAAGGCGTTAAATCCTTCTCCGATGCATTTACCACCCTGCTCAAAGCAATAGAAGCCCGCATGCACCTGTCATAAATCAATACTTGGAAACCAAAGGCAGCCTGTTGAACAGGCTGCCTTTTTTCTTGTTTTGCTACTGGTTTTACCGCCCCAGGATGGATTCAACTTCCTGCATTTGCTGCTCGGATAATTTTCCATATCGTATGGATTGAACATTTTCCTCCACCTGGGCAACCGTTTTAAAGCCAGGGATGGGAATACAGTGCTCGTTCCGCGCCCACAACCAACCCAGGGCAGCCTGGGTAAGAGTTCTGCCATCCCGAGTGAGGACTGGTTCAAGTGCAGCCAGTTCCTGCAGCCGCTGCGCCTGCAAGCCTGCCTTGAAATCCCAATCGCGGCGCACGTCATTGGGATGAATGGTGGAGTCGGATTGAAACTTACCGGTCAGCAGCCCGCGCGCCAAAGGACCGCGATTAATGCTGGCGAGATTAAATTCATCAACCACCTGGAGCATTGCCGGTTTATCTTCAAACAAATTAAGTTGGTGCTGTACAGATACATAAGATGGGCTATCCTTCCAGAGCTGTGCCAGGCTGGGATTGTCCGTACTCCAGCCAAAGAACCGGATTTTTCCCGTCTTTACCAGGGATTCCAGCGTATCGCACACCTGCATGGCAATGTCCGGTTCCACTTCGGAAGGATGCAGCTGATAAAGATCAATATAATCCGTGCCCAACCGCCGCAGGCTGGCATCACAGGCAGCCCGGATATATTGTGGTGAAACATCATGCCCATATGCCTGGCGTTTTCCTTCTTCAAATACATTACCAAACTTGGTGGCAATTACAACCTGATTGCGCTCACCAGCCAGTGCCCTGCCCAGCAGGATTTCACTGTGCCCGGTGCCGTAAATATCTGCTGTGTCAAAAAATGTCACCCCCAGTTCCCGCGCCCGGCGGATGGCGCGGATGGATTCCGCATCATCCACTTCCCCCCAGCCAATGGGTTTTCCATCACGCCAGAAGACCCCTCCAATCGCCCAACAACCCATCCCAAGCGCACTGACCTCCAGCCCGCTTTTCCCAAGGATTCGTTTCATCATGATATTTCCTCCTGGTTTTTCCATTCTGTTTCGTTCCATCGGGCAGGATATTCAAATCCAGTTTCGCGGGTTTCCTACAATCCACCCGGTTGGTGAAAGCTGGGGCGTAGCGCCGGGTAAAATTCCTTAAAATTGGGATATAACACGGCATATGCATGGGTATTCTCATCATCCGGCTGAATGCTTCCGGTCAACCGGATGACAGCATCACAAGCAGCCTGCACATCCTGATTTTCCCCTGCGCCAACAGCAGCCAGCAGATACACCAGTTCTGGCGGGGGTTCCACCTGCCGCATAGAACTTCCAAAAGGGTCGCTGCCCCTGGAGCCAACGATCCAGCGTCCAAAGGGAAACTTGTGTTCGGGCTTGGGGGTACACAGGTCCATGATACAACTCTCCTTGGGGTAATTGTAAATGCGTTTAAAGATACCGTGGGTTTTTAGAAAACCGTCATATTTTTATTACCCTTGTGACAGATGTCATATTGATTATATTAGCAAGATTAAATATACTATATGATAGCAGGGGGAACATCCCCCTTCCAACAATTTCCCATTCCAAATAATCGATGATCAACACCTTGTCATCAGGAAAGGTTTTATGATGTCGGGAAAAATTAACCCATTCCAAGGTATCGTGTTTACAGCAATGATGCTTTCCATGCTCCTTGCAGCGTGCAACCCGGTTTTTATTGCCTCACCAGCCGGCTCGGTTCGCTACCAGCCTGCAGATGAATTGTTGGACACTGACCCAACCCACAACACAACAACTGTAAACGCTCCCAATCTTGAGATTGATGATAATTCTGTGGCAATCCTATTTTTAATCGACCGATCATCGAGCGCAAAATATATCCAAGACCAGTATGAATTGCCTCGATTCATAATTTCATTGCTGGACTCATGTCCCGGTTCCAAGATCAAGAATATATCGATTGGTTTGTCCACCTATCCCAACAATGATAATATCGAAGAAGATTATGGGGAATTAATACCATTACATATACTTCCAAAAGGGAGAATGGATTTAGCCTTGTTAAATCAATTGGAATACGGTGAAGTTAAGGTCGGTCATCCAACAAATGCATTTAATGCGGCTCAAGAAAAATTAAACCAATATCCGGCAAATTATAAAATCCTTGTGTTTATTACAGACAACAATTTGGATGAAAATATTGATCCACAACTTATCGACTCCATCAATGAAACAATTGCTGATAATGAGACAATTGATGAAACCTACATAATCATCTCCAAGGATGACCGGGAATACAACACAGGTTGGGATGATATTCTCAAACACGATAAAAACAAAGTGGTTGAACTGATACAGGAAACAAGCGATCATTATCAAGACACCATCAATAATATATTTAAGAGCACTAATACAGAATTGATTAAGTACCTTGGATTGGAAGAATGTGTGGCAGAAATCATTCCGGCAGCCACGAATAAATCAAACAAATTTGCTATGTTAGTAAATAAAACTATTGTAATTCCCGGAAATACCATGGGACTTAAACTCTATGGGATCACCCCCATTCCCAATGCGGTATTTACTTTAAAGTTGGAGGATACTGGAATCCCACAAACCTATCAGATGATCAGTGATGTCCATGGTCGCTTTGAATCACCCTACATTTCCATCAGCCCCAATCCAGATTGTACTTCCCACACATGGAGCATCTCTGGTCCGTTTTCTTATTATTGGTACGAAGCTGCCACACCGGGGTTTTCCATTACCAATACAGAGGAAGGCGAAAATATCAACAGAATAATTAATGGAATTGAACAATTGACCAAAAATTTTATTGTGGAATCAAAATATTCTAAAGAAATTGGCATTAATAAGCTCATCAGGGAATATGGTCATTGTTATGAATTGTCCTATACAGTCGATGGAAAACCTGGGGACACTAAGGTCGCGCTAAATGATCCCGGTGTGTGGACTGAAGATAGCAAAACCGGAAAGATTACTCTGGAAACAAAGGAAGAAACTATTGCCAGTAATAATGTAATTGTTACCTTAACTGGGAAAGGTTTATATATGCAAATGAGTTCCTTTGAGTTTACAATTCATAACTATTATCAACCCTGGATTGAACCAGATGTTTACAATAATCATGCAGGTGTTCTTACCATACCCTTGAATTACGAAGGGGAATTAACTCTATCAGATGATAATATTACAGTTATTTATTTGCTCTATGTTAAAGAGAATTATCAAGAACCTGATGACGTAAATTGTTATCTGACCAACATTAATACGGGCAATACGAATCAATATGCGGGATATGAATTATGTGGCGGTGGTGAAGCCAACCGGGATTGCAATAAGATTTGGATAAAACAAGAAAATTACAAAAAAATAGTAGAACCACCTTACTGGGAGATCAAGAATAATCAATTAACAATTGTTATTGGCGAACATTTTATTACCAAATGTGGTTATGATACATTGCTTGTAGACTGGGGTCATCAAACCACATCAGCTGAGTGGAAAAATTTACTTTGCAAAAAGATAGACGCAGGGACATGGGATTGTAAAATGATACCATTCGATGAAATAGAGATGAGATGGGAGGAAGACCACTAAATGGATAACCCCGACCTTCTGCCCATCCCAAAAACAAAAATTGGATGGTCTCTTTCCATCTTAATCATTGCATTAAGTTTTGCAATTTATTACCCTTTTTTGTTCCCTTGTTTGGAGACCAAATATTGGGACAGTTATTGGTCACCGGTCACAATACCCGAAACCGAACAACCAGTTCATTACAGCGGTATGATCTACATACCCAGGTATCTTTCCAGTTATTCAAGCTCTGAAATGATTATTACCATCACCAATCATGGAAAAGACACTATTAACCTGGAATTGTTATTTGTATCAAAATATGAATCTAAAAATAAAAGCGGTGATCAATCTGAACCGATTGTGATTTTTTCCGTGGATAACGATAATGAGGAACTCACTTATAAAAGCGGTAATCATTTGGGATTTCTCAATATTCCACCGGGAGCATCCATAACACAAAGTGTCTGGATTCGTCAAACAGGTGCAAAAAATGGAAAAGTGAATTACATCATATACGTGTTAATGACAAATCCCGATGGTCAAGTTGTTACTGATCCGGAAAAATTAGATATCAAGGATCAGTATAGATTTTCAATCATAGATAGAGTTGCCAGCCTGATCCAAGCAATAACAGGTGCTTTGCTATTGCCGCCGCTATCCAATGTATTAATCATCTTCCTCGCACTGTTTTCCGTATACACCGTTGAAAAAAATGATGATGAAAACTGCAATGAAGCGAATCCACCGCGTTCGGAATGGTTGAAAAATATTTCGAAATGGTTTTATTACACAGCATGTAAGGAGTGCGAATCCAGGTCAAAAATCAAACGGGACTTTTGGGAAAAATTTTTCCTTTCATTCATCCGATGCATGGGAACGCTGGGAATCATCGTTGCGGCGCTTGTACTGTATGCAAATTCTGCTTTGCACTTATGGCAAAAAAACTTGCCATCAGGGAGTCATAACCTCAGCAATTGGTTTGGTGGTGTACTTCTTATTGTTGTAATTGCGTTTAGTATTTTCTTATACCGATTTCCGTACAGCAAAAAAGAATGCCAGAATCCCGGCGATGATAATACACATCCTAACACTCCTGGTCAAGATACTGCTGCTTAATTCCGTCTTTTCGATTTTGCTGTTAACATGTTCAGGACAAGAAAAGCTAACGGGGTAAAGAAAACGAAAGCTAAAAAGCCCCAAGTGAAATAATCCAAATTCACCTGGAAATCCAGGTTGTTCGTTTCAAAATACAGGATCAAGCTGAAATATACATATCCCAGGAATAACCCCAAGATACCGAATATCCAAGCTTTAACAATGCCGAGAACATTTAGTTGGTTGATTACTCGTTTTTGATAAATACCGAACAGCCACCCCATCAAGGCAAATCCAACCATGAATCCAATATCGGGTATTTCATAAAGGTGAGCACCAATGGTAAACGCGTAGCCTAGCAAACCGGTTATCAACCCTACCTGGGGACCAAAAATGATTGCATGGATGGCAAGAAATGCTAATTGGATGGGGGTAACATCACCCATAACGGGCATGCTTTCAATCCGAATGAACCATAGCAGGATAAAAATGACCACGCCACCAATGACAGCTAAAGTGGGATGGCGGTCATTCCGCGGAACATTACTGGCAATCGTTGGTTGATTGCCGTCCCCCGGTTCAATCTCAACCTGCTTGGGAGCGGACACAACCTCTGCACCATTCGGCTGCTGGTCTTCCACTGGAACCTCAGCCGGTCCATCACTGGCAGTCGTTGGTTGACTGCCATCCCCTGGAGCCTCAACAGTTTCTGTACTGATTCCCTCCTCGCCTCTGGCAATCGTTGGTTGATTGCCATCCCCTGGAGCCTCAATAGTTTCTGTACTGATTCCCTCCTCGTCTCTGGCAATCGTTGGTTGATTACCATCCCTTGGAGCCTCAACGGTTCCTATACTGATTCCCTCCTCGTCTCTGGCAATCGTTGGTTGATTACCATCCCCTGGAGCCTCAATAGTTTCTGTACTGACTCCCTCCTCGTCTCTGGCAATCGTTGGTTGATTGCCGTCCCCCGGTTCACTTTCATCCTGCGCGGGAGCGGGCTCGGTTCCTGTGTCATCTAGCGGATTGCCATCCCCTGGAGCCTCATCATTTTCTGTACTGATTCCCTCCTCGACACTGGCAATCGTTGGTTGACCACCATCCCCTGGTTCAATCTCATCCTGCCCGGGAGCGGGCTCGGTTCCTGTGTCATCTGGCGGATTGCCATCCCCTGGAGCCTCAACAGTTTCTGTACTGATTCCCTCCTCGTCTCTGGCAATCGTTGGTTGATTGCTGTCCCCTGGAGCCTCAACAGTTTCTGTACTGATTCCCTCCTCGCCTCTGGCAATCGTTGGTTGACTGCCATCCCCCGGTTCAATCTCATCCTGCCCGGGAGCGGACACACCTTCCGGAAAAAATAGAGGTTGCAAATACAACCCACAATTATCACAAAAATCAACAGGCTGGTTAAATTCCTTATTACAGTCTGGACAGTGGATGTTTTGGGGCAATTCTTCTATTTCTGTCACACAATTCCTTCATCACTCAGATTATCGAAATGCCCCGCACTCAGCACAATACTCATCGTGTTTGCTCAATTTTGCTCCACAAGACGCGCAACGCCGTCCACCTCCCCGAAAGAGCCGGGAAAGGAGGAACACCATGGTCAATAAGCCCAGAATCCATAAAAGCCAGGCGGGAAAAAGCGGCTTTAACTTAAATGTTACATCAATTTCTCGTGGATTGTTCCACGTTGCCTGTCCAAGTGTTTGCCTATCTGCATTACTATCAAGGATTTGCCCTGCCCGAATGACAATTGTTGTTTTTGTAAGTGCGTTCAAATAGGAAAGATCAAATCCTTCAATTGTTCCCAAGTCCATCATAACCATTTTGAAACGGTATACCTCGGGTTCAACTTCCTCAAGGCTTAAATATCCGGGCGCTAATGTGTTGATTAAATCTAATTGATTTCCCAGGAGGTTAAAAATGATTTGCTGCCTGGTTTTTGTGCTTATTCCTTGATTGACCGAAACCTGGACCCCATCCAAATTTATGGTGCTGAACATAACTGACAACACACTTTCAATCATTTCTCCGCTAATTTCATCAGGCAGTGATTGTAAATTCATACCCGTGGATTCGCCAAGAATGAATTGGACCATCTCGGAAACAAAAATTGTCGTCCGAGGATCATAATCAATCATGGACTTAATCTTCCAGGTACCATCTGGTTTAAAATAATAATCCACCCGCTGCGAGCAAGCTGAAAGAAGAAGGCTTAATATTGAGATGAAGATCAGAAAACGCATTTTTTTCATCGCTGGCATCTCTCCCTATGAATTCTGAATTGGGCGAAATCCCATAAGAATTCCCCCCATCCAGGTTCCAATGATTATTGCAGCTGCCCCCAATAATAAAGCAGAGGTCAATGTCCAGGCAAGACCAGTCAGTAAAAAAACAGCAATACCAGATCCCGCCACAATCCCACATACCAAGCCCCGCAACCAACCATTACCAGGTAGAATTTTCCAAAATATCGCCAGCAAAATAGCAAGAAAGGCAATCGTGAATACACCAATCAACAATGTTGTCCAGCCAAAAATGAACAAGGGGATTAAAAACAGCAAAAATTGACCTGTCGATACTCCCAGGGAAGTAATGATCCTCCGAATCCATGGGGGGAGTGGATCATTCCCAACCTTAAATTCAGAGCCTGAAGCCTGGTGGATTAATTGAATCAGGTTGTTGCAACCCAAACGAACTTTAATACCCTCAATCATGTCCCCCTCTGCCAGATGAAATTGGTTGCAGATCATTTGGGGGATCCAAATTTCATTGACAGGTAAACCATTGTTGTTGGATGTGACAGCCCGGCACATACCCAACAAATCATCCATTTTGATGAGGTTTAAAGCAGTGGCTGACCCGACAGAAAAACCGCCACCATCCAGAGCCATCACATTGACCGAGGTTTGCCCAAGCTGAACAGGGACCTGTGCAAGGGATGGTTTATGATTCACCCAAACCACGTAACCGGGTAGAGACAGATCGCCATATATTCCAGTTTGTACAGGAGCAGGACCAAATATTCCGGATAAAATATTCCGAGTGGGAAACTCTAGATTCTGCTCAATGATATGATCATTCCTTGAGTTCAAAGTATGTCTCCCCTTCCGGTGTAATCACATGAATCCGCTGTGCCTGATCAATTAACGGCAATATCAACAGCATGCTCAGTTCATCAACTGGCAGCGGAGGTTCTCCCTTAAGTAATTCCGTGGAAAAATTGATGGAATACAGTATTTGAGCGTCCCGACCCAAAATCTCAATCTTTCCATCTCCATCAAAGCCAGGGGTCAATCGACTCTCCTGGAGGGTATTGACAGCCAAAATTTCTGGGGGGAGGCTGCGATACAATTTGATTTTTACCAACAAGCCACCGGGCAAAGTGCGATATGGTTCAAATGTATTCATGGGATTCTGAGTTGGGGATTTTTGTGGATCAATCGGCAATTCCTGGCTTGTTGTTATCCCCGCGTTGATCAGAAATGCAGCTAACAAAGCTACTAACAAACCAATTGCGATATGGAACTGAATGCCAAGCCTCCCTTTCATTATTCAAGTCCTTGTCCAGATAACAGCAAGAATTTTTTCAAAAGATGATCTTTACAGGAATCATTATACCCGTACTCGCCAGGCATGCCAGCAGGACCCATGATGGAATTCCGTCCATCCGTGGTTGGTTCGCCATTACAATGCACAAATTCGTCTTGATCTTTGGGACATGATGCCGGGTATGGATTTGGACAGCCATTCGGGCTAAATGCATCTTGTTCCAACCAAATCGGATAACTATATTCATCGCACAAGCCAAAGGTATGCCCCAACTCGTGGGCGGTAATCACAATTGACCCGGATTCAGCAATAATTCCAGCACCATTAAATGTTGTCCAGCCAGCAATTGTGGAATTTCCATTTAGCACTAAATCGCCATCGGTAATTCCAATGTAACGATCTCCTGGAAAGTTGATGATTCCATATTCTTCAACATCCAATTCAAGATCAGAGTTTGACAAATCCGCCCGGCTTAATCCCTCATCTAAAATGGCTACCTTTATTTCAAAATACAAATCCATTTGAGATTCAGTGATAAACAGGTCTGCTTGTTTGCGAGCCTCTTCCCGGAATTTTGACATGGATGATTGCCAGCGCACGGGAATAAACACCAGAATAAATTCCGGTTTTTGTGCGGTTGGTGTGATTGTAGGCGCAGGATTGGTTGACGCAACACTGGTTTGCGTCGGTTCTTCCACCACCGGAGTAGACAAGGTTGGTAATGTGGAGACCAGGGTTGGACTGACAGTTGGCAGTACCGGTGGTCCAAGCGGTTCCGGCATACTGAGACGCCATAAACCCACCCCCAGAACAACCATGAGCGCCAAGATCACCAGTCCATAATCACACAGGATACAAACTGGTCGTTCCCACCAAGGTTCATTCATATTCTTGTTGTTGGCGATATTGTGGCGATACTGTCCAGGTAGCCTTTAAGCAACTGTTGACACAAAAGCCAGAAGCGGTAACCAAAGGTCCCGGGTAAAATAGGCAGTCAATCCCAGAACAATAATAATTAATATTATCCACCAATAATCACATAAAAAGCAAACCAACTTTTCCATCGGGCGTTCGTTCATTTTTCACTCTCCTCTTCATGATTCTTGGGATATCAATATGGAAGATGACCGTATTTTCAGTACTCTACGTCAGTGCGGTACCGTTTATCCACTTTTTTACCTGCCCAACTTCCAATCGCAATCATGAGCAAGCCGTTCAGGAAAATTCCAAAACAAAGGGAAATTGGTTCGGTAAATATAAACACGCCCAAAGCATCCCGGACAATGCCCCTGATGATAATAAAAATCCAGGTGATGATAAAGGTAATGAGTGCGGCACCCATTCCAGCTGCTGCCACGCCTTCCAAATGAGCGGGGTCATCTTCCTGCCTGAAATGTTGTTTTTCAGCAGCGGCTTGACCAATAAAAAAACCCACCAGGAGTTGAATCAGGAAGCCAATCACATCACCCTTGTTGGTTCCCTGGTCGATGAGCATCAGGATTAAAAATACAATAACCACAATCATGCCGCCAACCAGACCCATTGAGAATCCGGCACTGGATGTATTCCGGCGTGGAGGTGCATCATTCATGGACAGGGAACCCCTTTTGCTTGTTGAAAATGATCTTTCCATTCCTGGGGTGTGGTTCTGGGTGGCCTGGCATCCATTAATCGATAGATAAGAGAATCAGGATATCGCTGAATATCTAACTGGCGAGCCATCTCCCTCCAATCATATTCCACCCGCCGAAAAGTGACTCTGTGATTTGTGGTATCCAATATTGCATACGATGCCCGATGATCCAGGTCGCGCGGTTGCCCCACCGATCCAGGATTAATCATCGCAATCCATCCGTTTAATTCATATGTTTCTCCAGGGAGGACCCTCACTGGTTCGTACCGATATGCCTGCGTGTCAATTGGATCTTCAGCGAGTGGTTGCCCACTGGTGGGGTGCGCAATGATCAGGGCAGGGATGTGGGTGTGCCCATAGATTTGCACCCTTGGACGGTGTCTCTGATGAGCCTGGGTAAAAAGCCTATCAAAACTTGAAGGAATAAGAATCCTTAACCAGGAATAAATATACCTTGTCGGATTTTCTTGATCACCATGAACCAAAACATAGTCCACCCCGTCCAGATCATGGGTGACCGGTCTTTCTCCATTGGTTAAAAATCCGTCCACAAAAAAGGAAAAAACCTCTGGCTGTTCCCGGAGAAGTGCTTTATGACGAGTGATGGCTTCCTGGGCTTCTTGAGCAACCCCCTCGTTGTCCCGGCCAAGCATCTGGTTGTGAAGCATAATTTCGTGATTGCCAAGGACCCAATCGCCCGGTTTCAGGTTTTCCCGGATCCATTGAATGGGTGTTACAGGATCTATCCCATAACCAACCACATCCCCCATGAACCAGTAACCATCCACATTCCATTGATGACTGTCAGCCAACACGGCATTCAAAGCAGAAGGATTGGCATGGATATCTGATAAAAGGGCTATTTTCATCGGAACAATCTCCGGAACAATATCCGCCACCACGGCTCCGGGTTCTTCCAGCCGTTCAAAACATTCTGATAGACTTCAATCTCCTTACTTTCCTCCGGCGTCAACGCTCCCATACGGATTGCCCGGGCAATCAATTTTTCCATGTATTGTTGATTCATGGATCCCGCAGCTTGCCGCCATTGTTCCTGTGTTGGAAAACCGCCTTCATTCTCTACGGTTTTACGAAGATCCTTCAGTTTTTCCTCAGCTGCCACCAGGTATGAACCGATAACTTCACCAATCTTTTTGACTTCCTCCTGGATTGTTTGTGCTTTTTTGGAATGGACATTGAAGGGTTCTGAGTCGCCATAAGGTCCAGCCGAGATCATCCTTCTAAGTTCATTGCCCCCATCAAGCAACTCCTGCCAATCCCGAATCTGAACCCGCAAGCCCAAAGCCTCCCCATTTTCCTGGATCTCAGTCCAAAGATGATCCAATTGATCTTTGCCGCCTTTGCAGATCTTTCGCCATTCTTCAAATTTTTTCAATTCCTGGTCGCGGTCACCGGCTATCTTTTCAAGTTCATCCCATCCCCTGATCTGTTGTGGATCATTGTCCTCATAACAATAGATATTGGGAATGGATAATCGGTTGCTCATGATCCTTAAAACAGTCTCGTACTGTGCCTGGTCAAGATATTTCCAGGTTTTTCCATTCCCACGGAATGGGAGCGTTCTGTAAAGCCTGATCGTTTCAATAACGGCATTAAAATTCTCCATGGTACCAAATTGATGCCGCAAGTCATCGTTTACTTTTTGGAGGGTTTTCCGGATCTCTTTGTATTCCTCCAGTTTTTCCTCATATGCTGTTACCTCAATAAATCCTGCAACGTCCAAAGCTCGAATCTGGTTCAACAGTTGGTCCAATTGATCAAAGTTACCGGTTTGAATGGCTATATTCCAAAAATCCTCTGAACTTGCCGAAGCCAATAATTCGTCGGCTTGTTTTAATTGTCGAAGCCGGTCAACCAACTTTTGGGTTGCCTGGGAAAAAGCATCTTTATTTTCAATATCCCGCTGAAAGGCTTGCGCGGCTTTTTCAGATGCCTCTGCCCTGGCTTTCAGTGCTTCAGCTTCCCGAATGGCGTCTTTCAGGGGCATTTGGTTGAAGTCATCCAGATGCTTCAATTGTTGCATAATTTGGCGAATCTGGGGTCCAAGGCTTGCTTTACGTTGATCAAGTTCTTCCCATGCCCTGCTCTTTTCTTGTGAAATGCCGGCTTGTTCTTCAAGCGATGTCAGATCCAATAGAATCTCAATTACCTTAAGTTTTCCCTCATCGCCCTGTTCATTCTCCAGCTCCTCAACATTCCGTAATATTGCCTGTTCTGCTGAATGGAGAATTACATCGCGTTTGTTGACGAGTCTACGCTCATCCTTCCCCAAAGGATTTTCCAATGCCTCCCTCAGGATTCTCAGGGCTTCCAATGCTCCTCGTTCCTCGCCCGTCCAAGCCTCCCCCACCCGCGTGAGGATTCCCCGGACATATTGCTCCTGTTCCAATTCCTTGCGGGTGCTTTCCAGGCTTGCTAGTTGTTGTTCGTACTCACTGGCAGGTCTATCTGTATAATCTCTTGTTAGGTTTTTCTCCGCATCCTCCAGAGCCCGGAACGCATCCTCAAAGTTACCCAGGGCGGAATGCGTACGCGCTAATAGCCTGGATACCTCCCAGGAGCGGCTAAAAATCACATTATCCTGGGCAGCCTGTAATTCCTCAAGTGCTTCTTCTGGTTTTCCTTGCACCAGCCACTTTTCAACTTTTGCAATTAATTGTCGAATGCGGGCATGCCGCAAGCGTTTTTCCACAATGGGGGTCCCTGGGTGATAACGATCTAATTCCTCCCAGATCTTCACAGCCTCGTCCCAATCCCCTGTTTTTTCAAGAGATGAGGCTCGCAGAATTCCCCATTTGACTTCAATCCACTGGACTGCAGCACGTTCACTCTCGCTTTGAAGCAGGCCTACTTCCCGCAAGCCCCTTGCGTTTTCCGCCAATTGGCGGATTTCTTCCTCGGTCAGGTCGGATTCCTGCCTGGTGCGTGCTTGCTGGATAGGCGCCAGCAGAGCCGGGCGCAATTTATCTTCCAACGCGCGACGCTCCTGTCGGGCATCTGCCGTTCGAAGTGATTCGTGGTAATCGGGCCAGCCTGCCTGTCCTTGGTCTGTCTCACCGGCAATGTAACGGAAGATTGCCAGGGCGGTCATTTGTTCTTTCGCACCAGGTTTATTCGCCAATTCCTGGGCTTCCATATACAACTTCTGGAATTGGGGAGTATGTTCGATGCATTCCTGGATTTTCTTCGCTTCCGGGGAGGTCTCCTTTAAAAATTCCTCCAAAAGTTTTTGCAAACGTTGCTTTGTTTCGCCGCCTGCCTTATTGATATCTGTTTGTAAGTCGCTTTTTGTTTTCGAAAGGACCTGGTTTGCCTTGGCAATATCAATGTCCTCAATATGTTGCCGGATCTTACTAACTGCCAGCGCAAGGCGTGCCTCCCAGCGTTGGATTTCCACCTGGGAAGTAAAATTGCCCGCCTTCTTGGACTCAAGAATGACGGTCGCAAGCTCAAGAACACGCTGCCAGTTGTGGTCATAGTACGCATTGTCGAGCGCATTAAGATTCTCATCGATGCTCTGGTACTGGTCAATTTCAGACTGAAAGACAGATAAATCGGTAAATTCCTGGTACCTGGGATTGGCATGGACCTGCCGGAACAACGCCAGCCCCGCTGCCCTTGTGGAAGGCTGTAATACCTGGGCGCGGATTTGTCCGATATACTTTTGAAGTTCCAGCCAGTTGGATTCGGTTTGGGTAACCCGCTCTCCTAATTCCTTCAGCTTTTGGGAAAGTTCTTCCAGTTGCGGGTGGATAGGCTTTTCAGGCCAGCGCGCCAGTTCTTTTTGTGCTTTCCCAATCCGATCGCGTGCTTCATTATACTGACCATGTTTTCTTTCCAACTCAGCCTGGTTCAAAGCACCCTGGATGGTTGAGACAAGCTCCACCAACGCCGTATCGCGTGCCTGGTCTATTCTTGTACAGGATTTCCCATTGGGTCCCCCCAAGCCTTCCAGGTATGAGAACACACCGCTTGCCTGCAGAACCAGGGAAAACGCTTCCACAGAATCTGTGGCTTGTTCAGCCCGCGATAATAACTGGAGTGCTTCACGTTCCCGCTTCTCCAGCGCTTCAATCTCTGATCGCTTTGCTTCAAGGATTCGCCTGTGTTTTTCTGAAAACGGTTGGGTAAGAGCTTTGTCCAACCGGGCACGTGCTCCCGTTGGAAATGCGGGCAAGAGTGCTGCAATCCGCCCAAGTTCATATTCTGCTGTATCTGCAGAGCCTTCCTCAAGATGTATTTCGGCTTCTGCCAATGCCTCTGTTATTGGTAAATAGGTATTTGTGGTCTCATCCCAAATCACCGTCTCTCTGCCGGCGGCAACCCGTTCCCTGATTTTTTTCACAGCATCAACTCTACCCTGCAGGTCACCAAAGCGCATTTGGGTGGTGTCCTGTCCCATCGCCTTCCGGGTTTCCTCAAAATATGTTCGAGCTTCGGTAAGCTTTTTCTTAAGCTCCTGGGGCAACAAGCCTTCCTGGACCAATGCCTCTGCCCGGTAAATTACCTCGCCCAATTTTTCGACATCTCTTCGTTCACCCAACCCAACGCGCAACTCCCGCAAGGTTGCTTCGGGTAATTCTCCTTCCAGCCCCGCATCCAATTCCCGCAGGGCTTTTATGGCATGTTGATTTTCGGGATCGATCTGCCTGGCTTCCTGGTATTGCTTGCGCGCCTTTTCCCTGTCACCCGCCGCCCTGGCTTCATCACCGTTCCGCAGAACTTCCTCAAGTCTCTCGTTCAGTTTCTTGCGTGCCGTATCAAGCTGGGGATCCAATTCCTCACGAATTGCCCCAATTTCGTTGGGAAACCGTGCCAGCAAGGAATTGCCAAGACTGAGTGCCTCCTGGTATTGACCGTTCCGCACCATCTCCCGGACATTCTCCATCTCCCGGCTCACCATCTTCTGGGCAAGTTGATCAGCCCCCTCCCGATGATCCCCTTCCCCCAACGGGAAAGTATCAACCGGTATCGAGGGGGTGTCTTCCTCCTGAACAGGCGGTTCAGTTTGGGCAGGAATTTCCGTTTCATCCCGGGTGTCTGGAACCGGAGGGGGGGTAATTTCCTCAACTGGTCCAGTCACAGGGGTGGAGGGTGTTAATATTGATTCATCCTCCGGCTCCGGCTCTACCTCCGGTTCAGTGGCGGAAATCTGAAATATCGGCAATCCAGTGGTTTCTTTTTCATCCAGTTGTGTTCCAGGTTCCTCCACCACCCCTTTGGCGGGCGGATAGATTTGAACCCAAATGGTGCGTGCTTGGGGTACATGCAGACGTTCAAGGTCACCGATTTGGATCGGGCAGCTACCATCTCTCCTGCCATCCAACCACTCACGGAGATTTCGCAGGTAATTCCGTAATTCCCTGGCATCCTCCGTCCATCCATTTTCCTTGCAGGTCACAATATGCTTTTCAATGTGATCTGCCAATTCCCGAAATAATGCCCTCTGTGCCTTGTTAAGCCCCATCGCTATCACCTAAATGATAAGAGTTTATTGTTCAGTTGCCAATAGTGCAACGGCATCAATGGCAACTCCCATGGTTGAATTCGCAGGCAGAACCATCCGTAATCCAAGTTTCCTCTCGTTATCCATCTGCCATGTACTCAGGGAAACCCACTCGCCAAAGTATGCCGATTGATCCAATGGACGGGGATCTCCCAACGGTTCGCCATCTGCCAACAGGACATATTGTACCCCAGCCTTGGCATATTGTGCTGGAATCCAAACGCGGACTTCATATGTGCCCGCCGGATACAAGCCGGGAAACTCCCAATCCACAAATGATATTATGGAAGTTTGTGGCGTCCGTGTCCGCAGAGACCCTCCCCACGCCGGGATATCCGCCATAATCACCCACTCTTTTTGTTCATTCAGGTCTTTTAATGGCTTGTTATCTGAAATCACCCCATATGTGGCATTCGCATCATCCACGCAGGCAAGAATCCGGCGGCTGCCCTGCAACAGGTTGATCATACTCGTTTGATCTTCCGAGACATGTAATACCAGGATATCGCTCAGGTTAAAATATTCCCCCTCTCCCAGCTGGTTTACCAGGGTTGTGATTTCAATTGCCTGGGGGGAAGACAACTGGTAATATCCAATCAATTGCCATTGATCTCCCGGTTGATCGCCAGCTTTTTGATAGCGAACCACCTGGTCGCCAAAAATGGGAGGGATGGGATTGCCATCCGAGAACACATTAAACAATTGTGTCCCCAATGAGACTTCTTTACTATCCAGCACAAAAATGGCATACACGCCTTCCGGTAACTTCTGGTCCATTTTCCAGGATACGCTGGCATTTCCGACGGTGGTATAGAAGATATTTGTCGCCTCAACAGCTTTCATCTGCCAAACCCCAGCGTCCGAGGTGGGAGGTTCCACATGGGCGGATAATGACGGGATCCGATAAAGATCCACAGCAGGAAGGGGGGCAACAATTGACAAATCTTCCCCATGAACTTTGAAGGTGGATTCCTGGGGGATCGGTGTAGGGGTGGCTGCGGGAGGCGTCTCAGGTGTCGGAGGAATGTAACTGGTGGTCAATTCCTGATACACTTGTGCCCTCAAAGTTGGGAACTGTGCTGTTGCAGTGAGATTTTCCCAATAATTTGCGGTGGCTTCCGCCGCATTGATGGCATCGGGACCTGGCGTTAAGATATAATCAAGGGCTTTTCCCCAGCCAGCCAGCCCGCCCAACAATACCAGGAACAACATGACGATAAGAAACCAATTCACTGCTCTCAACCTGCGGGCAGAATTCTTGCGCTTTTCTGCTTCCTCTTTGATCCGCCTACGCTCAGCCTCTTCGTCTCTCTTTTTCTGGATAGCCTGTTCCGTCAAATTCGCCCAGATTTCTTCCGTCAGGGCGTCATTCAAAACCCGCAAGTCGGGCACCTGTGCCAGGATCCGCAGAAATTCATTGACATCATTCGATTGGGCGGCTTTATGGATCTTCTCGATGTAATCTTTTGTGGGCATATTGCCAGATATTGTGGGTGTCATGCTTTTCCTCCGGCATTTCCTGCCTGGTAAAATTTTTGTAACTCCATAACCCTGATTGCCCTCTTAACAATTTTAAAGAATTGGGGATCATTTTTGTCGAGTTCTTTATATTTATTGCCCAGACTTTTTAAACACTCATCCAAGTATTGATGTACCAGTCGATCTTGCAAATATACAAGTGGAATACCAGACTCCTTATACGTTTCGAGCGTCTTGAGAATCCCTTCATCAAATAATCCCTGCCCAAGAACAAGTGTGTTTTCCTCCACCCAAGCCCGCCAGGCATCCACTTTACTAATCTGATCTTTAAGTCCCTTCCATTCTGGTGTTCGACCATATTCGGCTTCAAGGGAAGTCAATTGTGCCCGCGCCTCATTGAGATTTCCCTGGTTAAGTAACTGTTTGACTTCATCAAGTTGCCGAAGGGCGAAATTCAACTGCTCCTGCACCTGCTTCAGGATTGTTTCCAGGGTTTCCACCCCAACATGATTGATTCGGGGGACAACCCACTCAATATATCCTTTTACAAGCTCCAATTCCAGCTGATATCTCTGCAAGTACTGGTAACATCCCTCCAGAAATCTAATTTGATTCTGGCTGATATCAATACTCAACGATTGTAACGAAGCATTACTGATTCCCAGTTGTTCAACCTGTTGCGGAATTTGTTCCAATTCCTCAATGCGGCTCCTTTGCCTCTTTAAATCGGCAAGAGTCTTTTCTTCAAGTTCATGAAACTGGGCGTCGTTCTCCCGGTCTTTTTGTACCCTGGTTTGTATTGCCGCCAAATTGTCAGCAATCTCGTTGATCTCATCCAACCTGTAATTCAACGGCTCCGCAACCCGTCTGCACTCAACCATCCTGGCGGCAACTTCCTTCAGGCGGCTGGCAATCAGTTGAAAACTGGCAGGGGCAGTGCGGTCTGCCAGGTGCTGGCTGACTCCTTGTGGATCTTCCAGGTAGAGCATCGTGCTCATCCATTGGATTTGCTCGTCCACAATTTTGGTGGCTTTGTCTTTTTCACGGGTTTCAATATCTTCAGAAGTTTTTATAAATTGAAGGGCAAGATCGTCCTCTTTCAGGGATCGGGCAAGCTCCGCAGACTGACGAAACAGATCCGGTCGATTTGTCTGTTCGGCTTCTGCTTTCATGCGTGATAAAAACCACCTGGCGGTACCCGTGATAACATCTTCTCTCCCAGGAATGGCTTTGAACAAAAGACCCGCCAAGATTTGAGTGACTGTATCGTGTCGTTTCTCGATAAACGCCCGGTTTGCGTTCCAAAAATCATTGGCAACCACGCGGGCAGTATCAAGGTCATTAACAGGTGGATTTTCGCGGGATCCAATCAGCGCAAGCCGATACGCCAGTAAAAATTGGTGTTGATTAATGGATTGATAGATTGCTTCTCCCAACAACCGGGAAAAGGCAAACCGGTCCAAAGTGATTGAGAATGCCTCCTCCACATCGGCTTCAATCCCGCGTTCAGTGTCACTCAACTGTGATTTGCTTCCTGCAGATATTCCATCCTCAATCGATGCCTGATCTTGTTCTGCGGCTATCTCTCCCCATTCATTCAACTGTGTTACAGGTGGATTTTCAGATAATCGTTGCAAGACATCCCGCATCATCCGCAGACCATCCTCATCCCCCCTGCTGCGGCGTTCCATGTCTTCAGCATACGGACGGATATCACCCGTCTCATTTTGCATGACTTTTTCGGAATACAACATTTGTTTTTGAGCATTTAATGCAGCGCGATAATGTTCGGCAGCCTGGCGGTAGTGCTGGTTTGCATGTTCCCTGTGGGCATTTTCCATTGCAATATTCATTACACACTCGGCAAGCAGCGATTGATACGCGACCATGCCTTCAAACTGATGCAATTCCCGGATTCGTATTTCTGCCGCATGCAGATCGCCAGCATTCATAAGCTCAAGAATGGCAACCCATTCTTCTTTGACCGGATCAAATTGTTCTGAATCAGCTTCCATTGCCAGCCTGGTTAACACAGCCCATTGGCGCAACCGGGCTGGCGTATCCGCCCACTCATAACCGGTCTCAAATAATGACAGGGCTTCCTTGTATGACCTTCCCATAAACAGTGCCATCCCCCGTTCCAGATAGTCACTACTCTTTAAGACTTCGTTCACTTGCTCCAATAAGCTGTCCGCTTCCGGGGTGAACTGACCAGCCATTTTCTTGTGCAGAACACCAAGTGCCACCCGGGCTTTACGAGCAAATTTGTTAACCTCATTTCCATCCTCAGATCCCCTCGCCCTGGATAGGTTGTTTTCGGCAATGGATAACAGATTTTGGGGGTCTTTATCCCAACAATCCACAAGCCACTTCAATCGATCTTCCACTTCGGCAGCCGATTGGGGGCGTGCTTCAGGATTGGGATGGAGCAACCACCGGAGTAATTGCTGCGTTTCCCAACTGACATCTGTTTTGTGAATTACCGGAGTTGCCTGCTCCAATAATTCTCCATAACTGTAACGCAATATTTTTCCCGAAACCATCCCACACAAGTAAACACCTGCCAACAGCAAATCCCGTTTGATACTTCGCAATCGGGCAGATTCCTGTTTTTCGCGGATACTATCCAACGTTCCCAGATCGGTGACTTTTAGATATCCCGGGCTGCCATCTTCTCCTTCAACCCACCATAAGTTATCAAACTTTAAATCAATATAGGTCTTTTGTAATTTCACATGCAAAATATTGAGCAGGTGATATAGCTGCCAGGCAATCCGGGCTGCGTCATGCTCATTCAGGTGTCCGTATTCCCTCAACAAGTCCGGTATCTGCCGACCATGAATAAACTCCATTACCAGGTAGGGGTGGCCGTTCCACTCTGACATCCCATAATAAACAGGAGCTACCTTTATGGGTGGATCCTGCTCTTCCTGAGCGTTCCATTCCTTTTCAATGCTCATCAACAAGCTGAGAGTCATGCCTTCTTCCTGGAAAAGTCTTTGGGCAGCAGCATATTCGAGCGATCGCATAACCTTGATTGCCACAACAATTTTTTCCCCATTTGGGTCATTGGGATTATAAAGTGTGCCTTTAAACACTTCGCTGGTAAAACCAGAGCTTAATCGCTTTTCAATTATCAACTTGTAATCTTGGTGCTCAATTTCCATGTGTTCTTGAAAACTCGAGGTATTGGCAAGTTGTTGAGTCATTTTTCACCTCTTCCAAACATAATGCAATCTTAATTGATCTTCCGGGTCCAGTCGCTCCAGACGGGATTTTGTAATTCCACTTCCATTAAGGTCGAAAAGGCAAACCCCAGTTCTGTATTCTGGTTCCGTTTTTTATAAGGTTCCAGGTATTGTTCACGAAAAGTTCTTTTCATTTGAGCGCTGCCAGTTCCTTCAGCGCGTCTTCGGGTTTCGCTCCACAAGGTTCCCAGAAAATTCGCTCTATGATTCGGATGAAAGGGGTTTGTGTACCGTATATTTTTTTCATTCGGCAGTTGAACGGTAAAGGTTAAAAACGCGTTCCATAATCCATCTTCTGTGTTAGCAGCCAGCTTAATTGGTTTTTCAACATTTGCAACAGGAAGCAAACACCAATTTTGAACACCGTTCTCGTCCCGATCCAATGTTATGATTTGATAAATGACTGCCTGGCAGAATAATGTGACCAATTGGGTATCAATCAGCGCCATAGTTAATCGGGGAGGTATAATTTCATGGCGTTTTAATTTCTCACTCACATGTTCATAAAGGTCATAGTCATCCAGGTTCTTCATGGCTTTTTCATACAGTACTGCATTCCGTTCCTGTATGCATAAGTGTCTCGACTCGTTCAGTGGCACATAGCGCCCATAGGCTGTTTTAATTGCCAGCACAGCGTCGATTGGGATATTGAACCTCAGGCTCATCGCGGATATTCTGGCAGGATCGCACATCCCCGTCGGTATCACATTTTCGTTTAATTGACCAGCAAATATTATGTCGGCATACTGCCGAGCCTGCTGTATTGTTCCCGTCAGGACAACATATTTATCAGATGGGGGGCGATAGTCCCGCGCGGCCATGTTTGCATCATATCGCAGCAAGCTGCCAATTGCCTGCTTGGATAGCGATAAATCCGGGTCTTCCTTCGGAATCAATGCGTCAAGTATTTTTGTTTTCTCGATTTGGTCCATCCCGATTTGGATCATTGTATTTAAAAATTTCTCCATATGTTCCGGGAGAAATAACGCTTCTCTGGGGATTGTATCCGACCGGTTATATTTTTGATCCGGCGGAAGACATACCAGGTAAATTCGTGGGTCATCGGGTTGACTCTCAATCCACCATCCCAACCGTTTACGGGTATTGACAAAGGCATTGCTGGCAGCACCGGGGATCCGAATTTCCGGTCGGATTGTGTCCAGGTAATAACCGTCCAATTGACTAACAAAATCCTGCTCATCTGGAGTAACAATTGGCACCCGGATTGGATTCTTTGAAAGAAGAATAAATTCTTCTTTCCGGGCTGACAATTCCTGGTTAATGATTTCACTGATCATTGGCTGGTTTGCATCAATAATTCCTGCCTGCTTTTCCCACCCAAGAATTTCCTGCCATTTTGTTAACTGTGCCGATAACTTCTGTAGCAATTTTGTCGATCGATCACAAAATTGTTCCAATACAATTTTTCGTGGATGAGTAGGTTGAATTGCCAGATTACGCTTAATCCCTGTACAATGTGATATCAAAAACTGCAAGGCTTTTTTGGACCGGGCTAATCCTTCAACGGAAGGGGATTGGGTCAGTTGATCCATAATGCCATGACAAACTTGCCCCTTGAAAGCCGGATAATAATCCTGGTTTTCTGAAGGAAGGGCATGCAGTTGAGTCTGATCAGTATTATTTAAAAACCACTCAAAGAAGGGATGTTTACAAGGACCACTAATCAACCATCGATATGCGATATCTTTGCCAGAGTCCGCCTGCCGGATGGGTTTAAGATTCCTGCCCACCAAGCCTTCCTCTTGTCGGTTATCGTCCTCACCATATAACGCTGCGATGACCAGGCGTAGGGCAAGATATTCTTTTACCTTGGATACAGGGATGTATTGGGTGAAAATGCCCAGGCTGTGAACTGCCGGTCTTCCAATTTTTCCCTGAAAGTCAATTTGATTTTGAGATTGGAGACGAAATTCGCTTGCAAGTTCCTGATGATAAGATAAACAGGATAATGCATTCACTGCCTCAACCATTTCATGAATCATGGCATCCATGCCTGGAATGGACCAACCTGTGTCCGGTTGTACAAATTCCTCAAGTAAGAACAGGTGATCCAGAAGCACTCCCTCAACCAACCCATTAATTGTACTTTCCGGATGCTTGGAGTAATGAACGCCATTATAGGTAAATCGATGCATTTCTCGAAGGATGGCATAGATTTCACCATCATCATGCACAGGTCGCACAGCATTTACCGAAAACAATCCAACAATGGAAACATTTTCAAACTTGATGTCTAATCTTAATGCCTGTAAAAGAGGCTCCAGGACTCCAATTTCGGCTTCCTTTGGACTGCCAACGATTATGATCGTGACTGTGTATTTCTCTTTAAATTGGATCTTCAGGTAATCACGCCAAGCCTGATAGGTTTGATAAGAACGAAACTTGTCATATGCTTCTTCCCCCTCAAACCGCCAGTTTCTATTCTGTAGGGGATAATGATTTAAGTCAAAATGTCGGAAATCAGGGTCCTCCTGATCAGTCCACTTAATTGAAGTGCTGCCAAGCGTAATGCTCACAGCACTGTTTTCTGTACGGTCAAAATATCCCGACTTCAACCATTCCCCCACCACCGCATCACCGGTTGCCCCCAGACCAATAACCATCGTTTTGAATCGCTGCCTGTTAGTAGAACCTGGTGTGTTATCGTCCGGTTCACCATTAAAAGCAGGTAGATCCGGAAGGGGGAATTCTACTGGAACACCACACTTGGGTGCAGGCTGCCAATTTTCGAACGGGTCTTGTTTTCTCCGGTTAATAAACAAATTTCGCATTGCAGATTCTGGTTATCCTTATCATTTCCAAAAGGATTGCGGGCAGATAAGAAAATCCACCCGCAATCCTCTGGTTGGGCTCTTATTGCTGAAGCCGGGCTTTGACAGAATCGATGATTTGCAGGTAAACCAATTTCCCCAGGTCAGCCAAATCGGTATGTTCCTGGCCAATTAATTTCCTGACGGAATCGTCGTTGGCTGCACTTCGGCGGACTTCCACATCCTTGCGGATGGTTTGAATTAAGCCGTCTGGATTGTCCAGCTGAGCCCGATAAACCTCAATCGCCTTTTCCCTGCCGAGTTCTTTCTCCTGCTTCAAAATAGCCGTTTTCAAATCGTCCCATTTCACGGTAATATTTTGCCCTCTTCCCTGGCGCTGGTCGCAGCCTTCAATGGCAAAATTATGAATGACCTGGAAGATATCCGGCTCTTTTACTTGACCTAATTCCTTTTTGGGTTCAGTAATAAACAATTCCTCCTCATCCCCAGGCAATTGATAGGACCAGTAAGGGAACAGGTTTTCATCCTTTTTCATCCGGATAAATCCAAGCGCATATGCCCTGAAGAACATCTCAAAATGCTCTTTATTCTCGAGAACGGCAACAACTTCCGGCTGCAATGTACGGAAATCCTGGTTCAATTTCTTTGGCATTTCTGCCTCGTAACTGCAAGCGTTGATTTCTGCCGGGAAGATATGGAGTTCAGCCGCAGGCATACCGGATTTGGGATCAGTTACCTTTTGAATATATGCGGTCCGACAAAGGTGCCACATATCAAATTCGGTACTGGGCAGGAGATCGTCCGAGCGAACAATTGTCATTTTGTGTTTATCCTCGGAATCCACCAATTCCATATTCGTGATATTGGGATGGCGGGCTTTCATTTCCTCCAGGAATTCATCGAAATACTTGATAGTGGTTTCATCCATCCCGGCATGCACACGGATATAACAAGCTGTTACCTGAGGTCCAGTAGCCGTTCCCCTACCACTGGTCGTATATAACGGTTCTCCAAGTGCACCAACCGATTCAGCAAGTTGTTTTCCGGTGGGAAAAACGCCGGATATTTCGCGCGCAATGGGGCGCTCTTGTTGGATAACCTGGTATGGGCGTTCAGCCAGCGATAAAACAATCCGCAAATTATATTCCTTGGGATCCCTGTTGGCAGTCTCCTCCTTGTGGCGGAAATTCCTGAAGGTGGGAGGGGTATTGGGTTGATCAGCCGGAAATTCAACCCCAACCTGGACCTCAAGCCTGTCACTGCCGGGAATGACGTGCCAAACCAGGCAATCCAGGGCATCCTGGACATACTTGGGATCGGATTGATATTCGTGCTGCCCAATGATTGCACTGACGTTTTCAGATGCTTTGTCAATTTGATGATTCAAATTGACATTTCCAAGTGATTCTGAAATTGCCTGGTACATTCCAGTAATTCCAAGGGCGGGATCTCCAGTCACCAGGGTGGTAATCCAATACTCGAATGCTTGCAGCGTTTTTTGTGTATATTCCAGCATTTCGGTTGTGGTTTCTGAGATCACATCCAGCAGGATATTGTCTTTGCGTACATCGATTGACCGCTGTTCGGCACGCAGGTAATTTCGTTGGGAACGATGTGCATCCGGGTGGACAAAGCCATCATAAAACGTCATCCAACAGCGTTTGCCCCTCAATCGGTTGTATTCCTGTTTGGCACGTTCAGCTGCGGCTTCGGTTTTGGAAGATAATTTAAGAGTTTCATTGCGTTCGGCACGAACTTTATCCAGAAATTCCTGGAACAGGATCAATGTTTTCTGAAGCTCCTCATAAAACGCAAGCACGTAACCGATCTTGCCGCCCCGGGCAACAATCGGATCCGGATTCGCCCCATTTAATGTTTTCAATGTCCAGGCGCTCAATAACATGATAAATCGAGCCACCTGGGCAGCCTGGGCTTTTTTCAATGCTTCCCCGTACCTACCGCGCTGCTGCTGTTGTCCCTCTACATCCGGGATGCCGTAATATTCCTGTCGAACTCTCGGAACTGCGTTTACAATTCGAGTGTAAGCATCCAGTGGACTGTCATGGAATTCAAAGCTGGGTCGAACATCTTCCCAAATCGGTCGATTTAAGTACATCTTGATTTCATTTGCGAGCTGCTTGCCCGCGTCATCGACTCCAATGTTCGTTAATGCCAGCAGCCACCGGTTTTGAGCAGAACTTAACCCTCCCTTGGCAACCTGGGTTATCAGATTCCCATCCGTGTTGGCAGCCTGGGCTTTGCGAACTTCCGAGACCATCGGCAGGAATTGAGTGTTGGGGATATCCACCCCCTGGATATTGAGGGCAGACATACCAAGGAAGTCCAACACGGAATTGAGCCCCGGCATACCCGCCTGAACCTCCCGGTTATGAAGTTCCGAAACCCCCACAGCCCAGCCTTTATCATTTACCCGCGGCTGCAGGAAGAGCTTTAATACCTCCAGCGCCAGTTGATGCGAAAATTTCTCTTTGGCGTAATATACAGGAACCTTTAGCGTGTAGGAGCCAATTGCAGAGTGATATGGCGCTACTGGCAGCTGAGCAAGCTTCCCGGCGAGATTGGTAGAAACAAATTCAGTGTACTTTGCACCAGCTTTCCCATCCAGGATTGCAGAGATGACCTGTGCAACTGCCGGGTAAACGCCCCTATCAGCCGGCATATTATCCAGAGAATTTTCTGTATTGCGGGCAGTGTCCACCATATAAGAGACATCGTAAGCACGTTTGTCAATGGTGACTTGCAAATCTGCCACGTTGGGGTTGTACACCATCTGGCGAATGCCAAAACGGTCACTCACAATCATAAAACGATCCAATTCGCGCCAGGCAGCAAATGCCCGGGCATACATATCCGTACCTTGACCCACGCCATTAATGAAGGCGCGTGGCAGCACAAAGAAACCGCGGACAACCGCTGTTTTCAACCCAAGTTTTGCCGCCTGTTCACGGGCAAGCAATGCAATATCCACAAGCAACCCAGCTCCGGTTCCGCCTGCCAGTGAACCAATGATAATGATTTCCAGCTGGCGGTCGGCACTGACCATTCCATGGGTTTTGATATTACTGAAAACTCTCCGTAAATGCGAGAGAACTTTCGAGTTTGTGGGGGCTGTTACATCCTGAAACAAGGAAATCCTACCCATGTGCCGGATTTGACCGCTGCCTTCCCTGGTATTAAAAGCCCCCGGGTTTAATTTCGCGAGGTAGGAGCCTGCAGGGTACCATTGCAGATGGGGGTATTCATTACGCGAAATCCCTTTTGCCAGATCAGTAACATTTGCGCCAATTGGAACGAACTCAGTTCCATCTTCCAAACGAACTGCACCAGCTCGTACTGCTTCCTCGTTACTCTTCTTGGCGCCGTATCCCGCCTCTACAGATACCTGGGATGTGGTATCAAAACAAAGTAATTGCACTTCCTTGGGGAGCTGTCCATTCCCAATTTCCAGCAAATCTTTCTTAAGAAATGTCAGAATCCACTGACCAGTTCCACCCAGACCGATGATTACAGCAGGACGTGTCATTTTTCCTTTCCTCCATAATTTTCAAAATGATTAAAGCGGTTCATTGTTTTTTATAAACCACTTGAGCGACTGAGTCATCACTATATCCAACCGGGGTGTCCGGAGAGAGAGTTTCCTGCGAATGGACTCCGCTTTGCTTAAGGGTAAACTCCACCTTTACATCTCGTTGCAGACTTGAACCATCATCCAGGTCAAACCCAACCTGGTTCTGACCATCGGACAATTGCTTTTTGGATGCCCGGGATGCATAAGAAACACGAACTTTAACCAAATCCAGTTGGGGGTAGTTTTCAAACTGCCGGCGGTTAATCGTTGCCCAGTTTTTTCCGCTGTTGAGGGAAAATTCAGCTATTGTTGCATTCCCAACCAGTGATTGGAACTCCAGAACCCCAGAGATTTTATCCGTCCGGATCAGGATATTGTACAGGATGATTGCCACAATGATGGCAATCAATATTCCCAAAAGAATGGTATAGGATTTTACTCGATTAAAAAACCCGTCCTCGCGAGAGAAAGAGACAACCTTTTCATAAGTATCCGGTCGAAAATGGACGTCAAATGAATTTTCGTCAAGCGATACTGTCCACAGATAAGAACCGACAGCATCAATATCTGACAGATCACCATGACTCAATTCACCGTAATATTCACCAGGGTTCACTGGATCAGGTTGCAGGGTAATTGTGATTACAGAATCAGGGGTATTCAATGTAGCTTGAAATGGTTCGGATGAATTCACAAAAACATCCTTCACAGCAACATTGCTGGGGGGATTCATACGCACCCGGATTGATAAAGGATTGACAGGCAAAGGCAATCCATCAAGGATCGTGCCATGGACAGGGCGATCAATCGAATCATTCTGCGGCTCCAGGATATCAAAACTGAAAATCTCAACCGGAAAAGTATTGAATTCCAGTCCTTCATGCCGGAATAATTCCCTGGGAACCGTAAATAATTCGGTTAACGCCGTAGTACCTTTGATGCTTGGTTCACCCTCATAAGTCATGACGGTGCCTACGATATTCACTTTGTAAGTACCCGGCACAGGAAGTTGCAAGGGGTTGGATGAGATAAATTTACCGCCATCGGATCCAGCAGGATCCCATACCATCGGGTAATTTGTGACCTTTCCGGATGGGTCCTCAACATCAACCTGGACATTAACTGCAAAAAAGGGATGGTCATACTGCTGAATGATATTCCCGGAAATATCCTTCATGGGATATTCCAGATAGATGGGCTTCTTGGCATCGTAATACGGTTCACGGTCATATGTGGCAATTTCAAAAGGTAATGGCAATTGATAATCACCAGACTGGAATTCAACCTGCTCATAGTATGCATCCAGTCCCTCACAGTAATCTGCATTTAACTCCCAGACACCAGGGTAAGGATTGGCAAATACATACCGCTCGTTGATGCCAAACGAATAATAGGGTTCAAATAGCTGGAAGCCATTTTCTCCTGCAATCTCCATTCCCCCGGCAATTTTGTGAACATTACCTGCTGCATCCGTATAGGACAGGGAAATGACATTCTCCTCATCGTTTTTATAGATATTAAGTTTTGCCACCTTCAGGTAAGGATTGACGGCAAACGCACCGCAACTCACCAATCCTGCCCGTACACCAGACAGGCGCGAAAGGATTTCCCTCATTGTTGAGGATACTTGTGCTGTATTTCCATCCGTCAGGTTAAATAATTCCCCTCCATGGGAGACAGATAATTCTTCATATATATCGAGAAGTATTGAGGGAAATGCTGTGGGAGTTTCAAAAATGATTGTATACAAATATGTACTGTTTTGGAAGGCTTCTGCATCCACTTTGTTTGAATCAATGCATGCATTTACAACTTCAACAGGGGCTTCCTCCAGGTTGGGATACCGGTCACGCACCTCTGCAAAACAATTCTCCAGGGCCAATAAGGTTGGGTCAAAGTTGAATGTTTCATTTATATAATTTTTTAATCGTTTGGTGTAAGGATCCCATTCCCCTTCCGGCCAACCTTCCATGTTTGGCACACCATCAGTTACATAAATAATCACACGTTTCCGGTCACCCGTTCCGCTCCCAATTGAATTAAATAATTTCTCGGCTTGTTCAAAGGCAGCCCGGGGGTTTGTATAGCCCATGTTATCTGCCATCAATGCGCCATTAATCTTGTCACGAATATACAGGGCATCATCAAGGTTTTGGGGGTTGATGTTTTCAAACTCAACATCCGTTCGGACACCCGACCCATAGGATACAACAGCCACCCGATGGGATGTATCGGGGCATGTATCCAACGCAATATCTGTCAACTGGTTTACTGCAGCTTCAACTGCATATCTTCGCTGTTCTTCGGGATCGGATGGACGAGCGGAGAGATGTCCACTCATACTTCCAGATTGGTCTATGAGAAAAATGACATCCAGTGAATAACAATCTGCTACTGCTAATTTGCTTGGTTTCACACTGCGGCTCGCCTGCACATTACCAGCAAGCGATGTCATCAACATACCCAAGACGAACGGAACAAGCAAGAAAAATCGAGATAAAATTTTTCTGCTCATGCAAACGTATCTCCTCTTGATTAAGTTTATTCAATGATGGGATTTCAAAATTCTGATCGAGGTTATTATTCTATTTCCACCCCGATTACCTCATAGAGGTTATTTATTTTAAGTCAACTGAAATAAAACGTCAAGCGTTATATTACCAAATTTCACAGTATTAAGTAACTTTAGTTTCCGCTAAACGAAATAACCGGAAGATTATCCGGCCTCCTGAACTTTACCAATTGAACACCTAACCGTGTCGCAAAGCTCCTAAATTGGAGCCGAAACACCCATTTTAGCTTTCCGTGCCAGGTGCCCCTTGGGCAAATGGGCCGTCACCGAAGCCTTTTCGCGAAGTCGCTCCGGAAATGGATAACTTTGCGGAAATGGCTGGCCCCGTAAAACCCGCCGGAAGCGGCCCGGGGTGCGCTTGGGGTGGCGATCCCAAAATCCAGTTGGAGCCACCGGGAAAGTGGCGGCCAAAAAGCTCAAGATCGACCCCGCCAGGAGTGCCAACTCCGGGAGACGCTGAATGCTCTCCGCAGCATGCACAAACTGGCGGTTCGCGCCCACCATCTGTTTGGCGGCCAAGGGGATCTGCTCCACCGGCCAGCGGTCCTGGTAGATGGCATTCACGCTAGCTGGCGTCAACTTGAGCGGGGTGGCCAGCAGCCAAGGATGGGCGAAGAGCGGGTCGTAGATGGCCAGCACCTGGAAGGTGGCCGCCTGTGGATCGGGGGTCACATCCGGTAGCACCAGGTCGTCCCAAATCTCCGCGCGCATCTCCCGTCCGGCTTCCCTCCAGGTTTCCACCCGGTCAGGCGCGGAGGCGGGCAGGGTTTTGTCCTTGTAGCGCCGCGCCAGGGGACGGATGCGCTCCCCATAGACCGGGTGACGCCCATGTCCACGGTAAAGGGACAGGAAGTTGCGCCGGGCGGTAAAGTTCTCGGCTAGCCGCACCACGTACCGGGTGATCCCCGCCTTCTGCAAGTCACTGATCTTGACCCCGGCATCCACCGCCAGGACCTCATCCTCGGCCAGGCTGCGGCTGAGCTGCCCCAACACGCTGGTCCACAGATGGCTCTCGCGCGGATCGTGTTTGTCCCAAAGTTGGTTGGCGAAATTGAGAAAATGGAGGGGGCAGATTACATCACAGGAAAGGCAAAGGTTATCAGGCCACGCCGACACCCGCAGTCATCAGTCCGCTGGCCATTCCTTCCCAGGTCTTGTAACCGCGAACGGTTCGGGCTCTCATTTTCATCTTGCCAATCACTTGTTCGGTGGGGTTGTTGGTCCAGGGGACATCCGGCTGCCAGTCAAATACTCGATAGTGAGCCCAATTACCTGCCAAACGCACGATCAAGGCCCGCAGTTTGTCCACACTCGACCATTCATGCCCCATTTGCCCCCACTGACTGGGGGGAAACCGGCGCGATAAGGCCACCAGGCGCTTGTCTCCCTCGATTGGCAAATCGCGTAAGATCTGGTGCGCTTCCTCAGCCACCCCGACCCACTCCGGCGGCAGACATGCTTTGAGCTCATGCACCGCCAGACCCACCCACCGCCGCACATGAAACTGGCAGATCTGATGCTCCAACTGTAGGGCTGCTGCTGCCTGTTTATAACTGGACAGGTCGTCCGTCACAATCACACTCACTCCCAGCCGCTGCATCAGCGGTTCCAGGAATCCCTTTACGGCTTGTGGGTCTTTCTCATCCACATAACCCACCATCACCGGCTCTCCCGTGCCCAGATCAACCGCCACCAGTACTGGCTGTGTTTTCGCCCAGCCCCGCACATACGCCCCATCCACACCCAAGACCCGCACCGGCTTCCAATACCGCGCTTGGCTCAACTCCCTGGCTCGTTGCTGAATATCCCGCCAGATGCTCATCCGGCTCAATTGGATCCGAAAAACACTCAGATATCGCGAACTCCCCCGGTAACTCATTCCCAAAATCCAGCCAATCGCAGCCACGGCCCTCATCCGGGCCGTCTGCTGCCCACGATCTACGCCTTCGGGATAATGTCGAAACGTCCTTCGGCAGCGGCAGCAGCGATATCGATACACCCACACCTCCCCCAGCCACGGATCCTTGACCCGTTTTCCTGCCCCGCCCCAGCGTTGAAAGGTCTCTCCGGGGCAATAGGGGCAGCGGCGTGGTCTTTCTTCCTGGCAATACTTGACTTCTGGCAGTCGTAGTGTGACAATGGACATGGCAAGTTCCCGTATTTGTTGTGGTTTGCTTACCTTACATATTACGGCGAACTTGCTCTTTTTTCAAAACCTACCAACTTTGGGACAGAGACCGCGGATCTTGGGGCGACACCCGCTCAAAGGCGCGGGGGAGCGCCAGCCGCTGTCCCCCGATTTCGCCTACCTGCCCCACAATCCCGAAAATCACCGCCGGCAGGGCCCGATTCGCCGTGGGATGGTAATGCTTACTCGGGCAATGCTTCAAGGCTGGCCGCCAGAAAGCGGTCACATCGGCGGCCACCACGCGATAGCCCTCATAGCAATGCACTTGCCAATCGGGGATGGCTTGGATATAAGCTTGCCACCAGCGCAGGAGGACGGCCGTCCGCCACACCCCACCCCGGAAAGCCGCCCAGGCCCGCCGCACGGCGACGTCCGAAAGCCCGATGGTTTTAAGGGCGGGGAAGAGCGCGCCGCGTTCTGGTAACAGTGTGCCACTGAGGAGCATCCAGATGAATTGCAAAAGAGCTAAATTGGTTCCGATGGGTAAATCTTGGGTTAGGGTAATCAGGACAGATATGGTAAGATCAATACCGGTAATGGGTTCACCTCATGGTTAGGTTTTCTGGACAGAGTAAGCTTACCATAGGTTGGACCCATTTCCGTTTCTACCGCGGCCTCACTTAGCGGAAACTAAAGAAGTAATAGACACCGGATTTAAGCTCATCCAAGATTTATATGTACTTTGCCTGGCATTCACAAATCATCCACAAGGTCATCAATTTAATATACTTTTCTGGAGGATTAAACAGTGGTTCTACTTGATAGGGTAAAAAGCAGAATTACCATACTTGGTGATGGTTCTATCACATTACAAATCCGCCAACTTCCCATTCTAGTCCGGTGTGTTGATACACCTGGAGCGTGACAAAAATCCCAAATTTAACCGTATGACGACTTCTACAAGTACTTTTTACAAACCACATTGTAGCTTAATCCCATTTTTTGATGTATAATACTCAAAATTCATACAACGCATTGACCAGGACGAGTAATTGTGGACGTCCCCTTCAGAGAGAAGGAATCACCGGCTGAAAGTTCCTTCAGAAAACCCACAATGAAAACCACCTGCGAGCGGTATCCGGAACGGGAGCAATCCCCAGTATGGTGAACGGCAGCCCCGTTATCGGCAAAATGAGATGATCCGGGCAACTGGATCAAGTTGGGTGGAACCGCGTGATGAAAACTCTCGCCCCAAGTGGGCTGGGAGTTTTTTTATTGGGCACTTTCGAATAGGAGGCAAAAATGTCAGACAAAAAAGAAGTTTACGAAGAATCAGAACTCTACCGGATTCGGCATTCCACTGCCCATATCATGGCGCAGGCAGTACTGGAGCAATTCCCGGATGGCAAGGTTGCCATTGGTCCCGCCATTGATGACGGCTTTTACTATGATTTTGATCTGCCGCGCCCGCTGACCCCCGAGGACCTGGAAAAAATAGAACGCAGGATGCGCAGCATCATTCAATCCCGGGTTCGGTTTGAGCGCCGGGTGGTCAATGCAGAAGAAGCCAGGCAGATCTTCCATGATCAACCGTACAAGCTGGAATTAATTGCCGGACTGGAAGAGGGCAAGCTGGACGAGGACGGAAATCCCGTCACAGAGAAACCCGAAATTTCCATTTATGCACATGAAGGATTCGTGGATCTCTGCCGGGGTCCGCACGTGGAAGTCTCCAGCCAGATCAATCCAGCAGCCGTCAAGCTGCTCTCGGTTGCCGGGGCATACTGGCGCGGTGATGAACGGCGTCCCATGCTTCAACGCATCTACGGTACAGCCTGGAATAATCCCCAGGAATTGAAAGACTACCTGTGGCGGATTGAAGAAGCCAAAAAACGGGATCACCGCAAGATTGGTCATGACCTGGATCTCTTCAGTTCCGTGGATGAGATTGGCGCCGGGCTGATTCTCTGGCATCCCAAGGGGGCAAAAGTCCGCAAGCTGGTTGAGAACTTCTGGAGCGAGGAGCACGAGAAATCCGGATATGATTTTGTCTATACTCCCCACATTGGCAAATCGCAGTTATGGGAAACCAGCGGTCACCTGGGCTTCTACAAGGAGAACATGTACTCCCCGATTGATATTGAGGGGCAGCAGTATTACCTGAAGCCAATGAACTGCCCGTTCCACATCCACATCTATAAAAGCTCCCTGCGTTCCTACCGCGACCTGCCAATTCGCTACGCTGAGGAAGGGACGGTCTACCGGTTTGAGCGCAGCGGCGTGATGCATGGCTTGATGCGGGTGCGGGGGTTTACCCAGGATGATGCCCATCATTTCTGCAGACCGGACCAGATGCCTGCGGAGATCGATTTTGTGCTGGATTTCAGCCTGCACATCCTGCGCAGCTTTGGTTTCACCGACATTCATGCCTACCTGAGCACAAAACCGGAAAAAGCTGTTGGCGAGCCGGAACGCTGGATCGCTGCTGAAGCAGCACTGCGGGCATCACTGGAGCGCGCTGGCGTGGAGTACGATGTGGACCAGGGCGGCGGGGCATTCTACGGACCCAAGATTGACCTGAAGGTCAAGGATGCCATCGGCCGCGAGTGGCAGTTGTCCACCATCCAGTTTGACTTCAACAATCCCGAACGGTTCGACCTGACCTACATTGGCGAAGACGGGCAGCCCCACCGACCTTACATGGTTCACCGCGCCCTGCTTGGCAGCCTGGAACGGTTCTTTGGTGTGCTGATTGAACATTACGCTGGTGCATTCCCCGTCTGGCTCTCCCCCGTGCAGGCAGCCCTAATTCCAATTGCCGACCGGCACGTGGATTACGCCCGGGAGGTTGCAGCGGAACTGCGCCAGGCTGGTCTGCGCGTGATGGTGGATGACCGCGGCGAACGGATGAATGCCAAGATTCGGGATGCCCAGAACCAGAAAATTCCCTACATGCTGGTGGTGGGCGACAAGGAAGTGGAAAACCGCCAGGTGGCGCTGCGATTGCGGAATGGAGAAAATCCGGGCCCCATGGCTGTTGCCGAATTCCTGGATAGGGCAAAGGATGAGGTTGCCCGCAAAGTTTAATCCGGGTCCACCCGAACAATTCAAACAAAGCCCCGGTGTGGTTGAATACCCGGGGCTTTTTATTTTCCTGCTTTCAATTCCCTTCTCCTGCCAGGATTCCCATGGAAACCCTGTGGAATTTCAACCATAAGTGGCAGAACTGATTTGTAATTCTCCACGCTCTCAAACTGGCATCCCCTGTATAATTATTTAATCCCAAATAATGGAATGGAGGAAAACTGATGAATGCTGCACACACGTATTCCGGTATTTACACTGCCCTGGCAACCCCGCTATGCAATGGGCGCATTGATTTTGACCGCCTGCAAAAACATATTCATGTATTGATCCAGGATGGGGTTGACGGCTTTCTCATCAATGGCACAACCGGAGAGGGGCAGTCCTTTGATTTTGGCGAGCGGGCTGAACTGGTGGCTGCTGCCCGGGAAGCTGCACCCCACCAGGTGCTGATGACAGGAACCGGCTGTGCCAGCCTGACCGATACCATTCGCTGCACCCAGCGTGCCTTTGAACTGGGCTCGGATTGTGTACTAATTGTTCCCCCCTTCTTTTTCCGCAGCGTGACAACCAACGGACTGCTGGAATACTTCCGGCGCGTATATGCCGAAGCAGTCCCGCAGGGAAGAAAAGCGTTCCTGTATCATATCCCCCAGGTCAGCGGAGTCCCGGTGACATTTGACCTGCTGGACAGGCTGCAGGATGAAGTGGGCGACCGGTTGGCTGGCGTGAAAGACAGCTCCGGCGATGTGAACAACCTGGTCAGTCTGTGCCGGCGCTACCCTACCATGGATATATTCACCGGTGTGGATGACACCCTTCTGGATGACCTGGAAAACGGCGGTGCAGGCTGCATTACAGCTGAATCGAATATCCTTGGTGTCCAGGCAAAGCAACTGGAGCATACCTTCTTTGCCGGTCAGGATGCCCGCCCGTACAAGGACCTGCTGACGAAAGCGCTGGTTTTTCTGCCCTACGCTTCGTTCTCATCGGCAATCAAAGGATTGCTGGCAGCTCGCTATCAAGATGATGCCTGGATGGAAGTCCGTCCGCCCCTGGAACCCATCACCCGCGCGGAACAGGAACAACTAGTCACTCACCTGCGGGAACTGGGTGTCATGCCCGGATAAATCCCCTGAAGGAAAGAATTTTATTAAAAAAGTACAATTACATCCCTCAAAGCACCTCCAAACATCTCCGGAGGTGCTTTTGATATTTAACCTACGGCTCCACAATGTTTGATGTAAACGTCTTTCCATATTTAAAAGCATCCATCATTCATTTTGGTATAATCAAATAATCTATCCCCCACTGATTCTCATCAGTACAACCTCATATTACGGAGCACCGGATGAAATCACACCTGCTGAAAGTATTTGTTGTTGTGGTGATTCTATTCACCAGCATCCTCACGGCGTCACCCTCGGCGCCTGTCACTGCCGCCACCGACAAGGTGGACCCATTGCTGTTTCAGAAGATATCCGCTGAAGGTCATGCGGAATATTATGTCATCATGACCGAACAGGCGGATGTATCTGCTGCCGCCAGCCTCTCCACCAAGGAGGAGCGCGCCACCTATGTCTTCAATGCTCTGACCACGTTGGCAGAGAAGACGCAGAAACCCCTGCTTGCCCAACTGGAAAAAGATGGTGCAACCTACCAGTCCATGTACATTCAGAACATGATCAGGGTGGACAGTGGAATCAACACGCTGAACTGGTTGTCCACTCGCCCCGAAGTGGCAAGGATCGTGGTCCCTCCCACCCCAAAGATGGACCCCGTCATCAAGCAGATGACCCCCGAACAGAAAACCAAAGCCATTGAATGGAATATTCTCCGCATCGGTGCAGATGATGTCTGGGGAATGGGTTTTGATGGTGACGGCATGGTGCTTGCCTCCAATGACACGGGGGTGGAATACACCCATCCCGCGCTGGTCAACCATTATCGCGGGACAACTGGTCCAGGCACGTATAACCATAACTACAACTGGTGGGATGGCAACAGCGGGTATGCCTACCCCCATGATTATGATGGTCACGGCACGCACACCACCGGTACCATGGTCGGTGATGACGGTGTTGGCAACCAGGTAGGTGTTGCGCCCGGCGCCCAGTGGATTGCCTGTGCCGGGATTGGCAACGGCGACACGGATACGGTGGAGTGCTTCCAGTTCTTCCTTGCCCCGTGGGACCTGAACCAGGCAAATCCCAACCCCACCCTGGCTCCCGATGCCATCAACAATTCCTGGTACGACCCCTCTGGTTTTGATTACCGCACCATCATTCAAAACCTGAATGCTGCCGGGATTGCAGTGATTAAATCTGCAGGCAACCAGGGATCGGGATGCAGCACCATCAGCAATCCCGGTTATGTGCCTGAAATCATCGCCACTGCCAACTTCATGCAGGGAGACATCATTTCATCCTCTTCCAGCCGTGGTCCCAGCAGCAATTACGGCACCACCATCCTCAAGCCCGAAGTGGCTGCCCCCGGCACCAACATCCGCTCCTCGGTCCCTGGCGGCGGATATGAAGGCGGATGGTCGGGAACCAGTATGGCTGCCCCCCACACCACCGCATTAATCGGATTGATGTGGAGTGCAGCCCCCTGCCTGCAGGGTGACGTACCTACCACCAAGACCATCCTGCAGGATACTGCGGATGAGAAGATCGATGCCCAATGCGCCCCGTTTGTCGGTCACCCGAATGATGTTTGGGGTTACGGCATCCTGGACAGCGTGGAAGCAGTCAATACTGCAATTGCCTGGTGTTCCGACCAGGGCACACTGGAAGGTACGGTAACCGATTCTGTCACCAGCAATCCCCTGCAGGATGTCTCCGTGGTTGCCGTGGAAACCGGCGGCTATACCCGCAGCCTGACCACGGATGCCAGCGGATTCTACACAACGGAAACCATTACCGGCACCTACACCGTTACCGCCAGCCTGTACGGCTATGAAACCGCCACAATCACAGGTGTGGAAGTTGTAGCGGACACCACCACCACCCAAGACATTGCCCTGACACCCGCCCCGGTGTATACCATCAGCGGTATTGTCACAGACTCGGTCAGCGGAATTCCATTGAGCGCAACCATTACCCTGCTTGATACGCCAGTGTCACCCGTAACCAGCGACCCTGTCACTGGAGCATACAGTATTGACGTGGCGGCAGGTACATACACGCTGCGAGCAGAAGCAGATGCTCATACATCATTGGAAATTCCAGTTGAAGTGACCGGCGATCTTACGCAGGACCTGGAACTGGACCCTGTACCCTGTATCCTGATGGTTGATGATGATGCCGGTGGTTCGTACGAATCGTATTTCACCTCCGCCCTGGATGCCCTGTCACTGGATTATTCCCTCTGGAATACATCCTCCAGTGGTTCACCCACCCTGGCGGATATGGCTGATTACAATATGGTCTTCTGGTCCACCGGAGAAGACTGGACAACCACCATATCGAGTACAGAAGAAAGTGCACTTGCAGCCTACCTGGACCAGGGAGGACGTTTCTTCCTTTCCTCTCAGGATTACCTCTATGATGTTGGTGTAACCAGCTTCGGCACCAATTACCTTCAAATCAATACCTATACAAGCGATGTATCCTCAAGGGATCCTGTTGGAGTTGCCGGAGATCCAGTCGGCGGTGGACTTGGACCCTACACATTAACTGCACCCTCGGGATTTTCACTCTACCCGGATAATGTGGTCAAGCGAACCACAGGCGGAACAACCAATCCCTTCAAATGGAATGCCACCGGGCTTTTCAACAGCACCAGCTTTGACAACGGGACCTTTAAAACCGTCTTCTTCGCCTGGCCGGTGGAAGGGCTTGCCAATGTCAATAACCGGGCTGATGTGCTTGGCGCCGTGGTGGATTTCTTTGGCGGCTGCCAATCCTGTGAACCGATTGCCGATGTGGATTTCACCTTCAGCCCACTTGACCCGGATGAAGATGAGGAAATCACATTTACCGGCACAGCCACCAGCCCCACACCCGTCACCTATTCGTGGGATTTTGGCAACAGTGATACCGGCACAGGGAATCCGTTCGCCTATACCTACGCCACGCCTGGCGAATTTACCGTCACGCTGACTGCCAATAACGGCTGTACGGCAGGCACAGCCACCCACACCGTCACTGTAGCGGACCTCTGTGATCCGATCACTGGAGTGGACTTTACCTGGTTGCCAGTCTCCCCCGTGGAAGGTGAAGATGTATCGTTCACATCATCCATGGAAACCGGGGATGGCACCATTACCTATGCCTGGGATTTTGATGATGGAGGTACAAGCAGCGACCCGCACCCCACTCATGTCTTTGCAGATGGCGGGGTCTTTAATATCTCCCTGATTGTGTCCAATTATTGCTCCAACAGCAATCGCACCACCCCGGTAACCATACGATCGTTGTTTGATCTTTACCTGCCCGCGATCGTAAGATAAAGATCCACCGGCAATTTCATACCGACAGGCTGCATGATTGCAGCCTGTCGGTATTTTATTATGAATTATCAATACCCCAGCGCAACGCCCCCACTTTTGTATCCCATTCGATGGAGAATAACTCCCGATCATATACCAGCTTAACTTCGATATAATCAACAAGGTATCATCATTCCGGATTGGATGGGGATGGCAATTGTCAAACTACGATGTCTTGAATTTTGGCGATTATTTTTGTGATCTTATCATCACCGGGTTGAAGGAAATTCCCCGCCTGGGCGCCGACATTTTTGGAAATTCCATGGAAATCATCCCGGGTGGAGCTTATAACCTGACCACTGCCCTGCACCGGCTGGGCGTCAAGGTGGGTTGGGCACCACGCCTGGGCAACGATCTCTTCAGCCGGTTTGTATTGGAACAGGCAGTCCGGGAGGGATTGGACACCTCCCTTTTCCAGGTTTATGATATGCCCCTGCGCAGCCTCAGTGTTTCATTCTCCTTCTCCCAGGATCGCGGGTTCATCAGTTACATGGATCCATTTCCAGATCTTCCTTATGAAACGCTGATTGACAGCCAGCAACCGCTCTGGGTGGTGGACCTTCCCTTCCAAGGTTCGCCGGACGTACTCCGCCTGGTGGACCGCGTCCACCAGCACGGAGGAAAAGTGTTTGCCGACTGCCAGTACATTACAACCACCCTGGAATCACCCGGGCTGACCGAGCTGCTGGAGGCAATCGACATATTTGCCCCCAACCAGAGTGAGGCGTTTCAGTTAACCGGCATGGACAACCCCGAAGCTTCCGGTGCAAAACTGGCTCAATATTGCCCGCTGGTCGTCATCAAGTGTGGTGACCGGGGAGCTTATGCTTTTTCCGGCTCACAGGTATGGCACTCACCTGCCTTGCCAATGGAAGTGGTGGATTCCACTGGTGCCGGTGATTCCTTCAACGCTGGTTTTCTGGCAGCCGCGCTGCAGGATCAACCGATTGAAACCTGCCTGCGGTATGGAAATATATGCGGTGGACTGTCAGTCACACAGCGCGGGGGCACCGCTGCAGCCCCAACCATGGATCAGTTGAAAACACACCTGTAACAGGAGGAAACCATGAAAATCACCCTGATCGGCGGAGGAGGGGTCCGTTCCCCTTTATTTACCATGACATTACTGCGCTGGCACCAACGGGTGGGGGTCCATGAACTATGCCTGATGGATGTGGATGAGCACAAATTATCCCTCTTTGGGTCTCTCAGCCGGGAACTTGTCAGGCGCGCAGGGGATCCCTTTGTGGTAACCACCACCACCGATCCCCAGTCAGCCATGACCGGCGCAAGGCACGTTGTCACCACCATCCGGGTCGGATTTGAACAGGGGCGCGCTCTTGATGAGAGAATCGCCCTGGATCATGGTGTACTGGGGCAGGAAACCACCGGACCGGGCGGGTTTGCCATGGCACTGCGTTCCATCCCTGCCATCCTGCATTATGCAAACATCCTGCAAAAAGTCAGCCCCGGTGCATGGATGTACAATTTTACCAACCCGGCGGGGCTGGTCACCCAGGCGCTGCAGGATGCCGGGTATGAACGCAGCATCGGCATTTGTGACGGTGCCAACTCCGGGCAGAACGCCATTGCCGCCTGGGCAGGTGTGAACCATTCCCAAATACATGCCGAGGTATTTGGACTGAATCACCTGTCCTGGTGCCGTCATGCCTGGCTGGATGGTGAAGATCTGATCCCAGTGGCAATCGCAGATGACCGGTTCCTGAGAGAGGCACAGGGATTATTTGATCCACCCCTTGTCCGGCAGGTTGGGATGCACCTGAATGAATACCTGTATTATTACTATTACGCCGAAAAAGCCGTTGCAGCCATCCGCAAGGAGAGAAAAACACGCGGCGAGGAAATTATGGAACTGAACCAGCGGTTGATGGACCAACTGGAGGAAGTGAACGTGGAGCGCAACCCCGACCGCGCCCTGCGCACATTCTTTGGGTACGAAAAACGGCGCGGGGCAACCTACATGCATTATGCCCACGGCGGTATGAGCATGGAGGAAGCCGACCGTCAACCGTTGTTTGATGCCGATATTCCGGCTGAAGGGGGGGAAGGCTATGCCGGGGTGGCGCTCTCCATTATTGAGGCATTGGAACACAACCGCCCGCTTGATACAGCATTGAATGTTCCCAATCATAATGCCATCGATGGCTTGGGTTCGACAGACGTTGTGGAAGTAAGCTGCCGGGTGGATGGATCAGGTGTGCACCCCATGCCCATCGGCACAGTCCCCGCGCCACAAATGGCACTGATACAAACAGTAAAAACCTATGAGCGGCTTACAGTATCAGCAATCCAGCAGCGCTCTCGCAAACTGGCAGTCGAAGCGTTAATGACGCACCCGCTGGTCCTGTCTTATTCGCGCGCCAAGCTGCTGGTGGATGCCTATCTGCAGGCGCACCAGCAATACGTTGGTGAGTGGAGTTAAAGCAGCAAATATTTCGATTCCCCTGCTGTTCAAAACCGGTTATTCCGGTTGGGAACCGTGCGGCATGTAGTTCTTTGAGGGATCATACTCCAGGTGAACAATCTCAATATTGGCGCACTTTAGAAATTCCAGGGCATTCTCATCCACCCGGTAGGCAACAGCATAAACCAATCGATGAATACCGGCGTTGATTAATGCCTTGGTGCAGTTGATGCAGGGAAAATGGGTAACATAGCAGGTGCAGCCGCGGGTGGATACGCCGTGCAGTGCAGCCTGGATGATGGCATTGGTCTCTGCATGGATGGTGCGGACGCAGTGTCCTTCCACCAGTAAATGCCCCACCTCGTCACAGTGCGGCTGCCCGGCAGGCGAACCATTAAACCCGGTGGTCAGGATGCGCTTGTCCAGCACCAGGACACAGCCCACAAAGGCGCGGTCACAGGTGCTGCGCTCTGAGACGGCAAATGCAATTTTCATGAAGTAGGAATCCCAGTCAGGTCGCATGGCAGTTTCTCCTAGTCAAAGGATAGCATAACCTGGTTTATGATGCAAATGGCTATCTCATCCCGTTTGCCAACACCTCAAATCCAATTTTCTGGAATAATTTCCAACAATCACATGGTTATCGGGATTATGTTGAGGAAAATATATCTGTTTGTTTACCCAGGCTATATCCAATGAAATTCCCGCCTACCCCAACCAGACTTCTACCTGGTTGGTTTGCTCCAACCGGTGGATGGGCAGCAGGTTGACGGACATCTCCCCGCCATTCAACACCATCCGCTTAACTCCTTTACACACATGATGGGGATTGTGAACCCAGATGTCAATGGTACAACCTCGAAACTCCCGGTGGACGGAATATCCATCCCAGGTGGAAGGAATGCAGGGATCCACCCGTAAACCATCCTGCTGCGGCTGGATTCCCAATATGTATTGGGTTGCGCTGTAATAAAACCAGGCTGCTGCGCCAGTCAACCAGGATGTGCGGGTATTGCCTGCCCGGGGAGAAAAAATCGAGTACGTGGTCTGCGCCTGGACATATGGCTCACACTGGCGGACCTCCGCCCTGGTATTGTAGGCTGCCGGCATGGCTGCCCGCAGGTACGCATACGCCCGGTCGCCATGACCCAGCAGGCATTCCGCCATGATTCCCCAACCCTGGGTATGATTGAAAATTCCCGCATTTTCCTTAATTCCGCCATTAAAGACAACCGCCCGCATCACATCAATGGATGTTTTCACAAATGGCGGAGCAGAAAGCATCAGCCCATAAGGGGTGGCAAGACGTTCCTGGACAGTCTGCATACATTTTTTCGCCTGTTCCGGTGTTGCTGCTCCACTGATGACGGACCAGACCTGGGTGTTTAAATAGACCTGACCTTCCGCAAAATCGCGGGTGCCATAGACCGTCCCGTCCTCCCCAATCGCCCAGATGAACCAGTCCCCATCCCAGGCGCATGCCTGGATGCTCCTGTCCAATGCCTCCCGACGCTCCTCCGCCCACAGCACATCTGCCTGTCGTCCAAGTTCCGTGGCAATTTCAGCCAGGACAATCAATCCAAGCCGCACCTGGAAGGCAACAAACAGGCTTTCGCCATGATACCCCAGGCGAAGGCAGTCATTCCAATCCGCCAGCAAGCCGCAGGGCAATCCATGCTTTCCCAGGCGTTCCAGGTTGAATTCCAGCGCCCGCTTGAGATGCCCAAAGACGGTATCCTCTCCATCATCTGCATACGGCAGGATCTTGTTGTAAAAATCAAAATCACCAGTTTCATTCACATATGCCGGTACTGCATTGAAAAACCAGAGACAATCATCCGAGCGAAACTCATCCGGAGCAGGGGCATTTTCGGATCCGGGGTGATGATCAAATGGCTTGATGATGGGAATTGCACCTCCGCAGGCAACCTGCCCGGTCAACATCAATTCCAACCGTTGGCGGGCTTCCTCCGGGATGGCTGTCAGCACACCCAGAATATCCTGGACAGAATCGCGAAAACCCAATCCGTCCCGTTCGCCGTTATACACCAGGCTGGCAGAGCGGGACCAGGCGAAGGTAACCAGGCTGTTATACAACCCCCAGACATTGATGGTATGGTTGAGTTCCTCATCCGGCGTATCCACAATCAGCCTGCCAAGCCGTCCATGCCAGCTGGCTTTTAATTTTTCCAGTTCCAATTCCATTTTCGATGGGGAGCCAAATTGCGCCATTTTCCGTTTCCCAATATCATGCGCATCCCCAATTCCCAGCAGAACCAGCAGTTCCCGGCTTTCCCCTGGCTGCAGGGTGACCTCCGCATGAAGGCTGCCACATGCATTATCACCGTATGCATTGCTGTTGCTGCAAGCACCCCGCTCAACGGCTTCCGGGTTATGATAGCCCCGATACGTACCGATGAATGCCTCGCGGCTGGTGTCATACCCGGTGATGGGAGCACCCACCAATCCCATCCAGGCATGGCGGGCAATATCGTGCTGATAAAGAGTATCAGAACCGGTTGACAGGTTATCCTGGATCGCCACGCGCAGCAAGCCGTCATCCGTCAACTCACCCTTGACAATGAATAAGGAATACTGCAAATTTACCTGGTCCTGGGTGGTATCCCACTGGTTGGTGAATTCGCAGAAGGAAAAAACCGAGAGATTTCGCTCCCGGTCCGATCGATTGGTAATTTTTAATTTCCAGTACTCAAAACACTCCCCCAGCGGTACAAAATAGGTGGTTTCCGTGGCAATACCGGCATACTGTGATTCAATTATCGTATAAGCAGTGCCATGCCTGCAAATACTTGAATATTGTTCCAGCGGCTTCCCCACAGGCTGCCAGGACGCCGACCAGAAATCCCCGGTTTGATTCTCGCGCAGGTAGAAATACCGTCCCGGTTGATCCATCGGGACGCTGTTAAACCGCAACCGCAGAAACCGTCCCTTTGCACCGGATTGGTAAAACCCATATCCCCCGGCATGATTGGTGATAATGGCACCATACTCGGTGGAACCCAGGTAATTGCTCCAGGATGTGGGCGTGTCTGGACGGGTAATTACATATTCCTTGCGTTTGTCATCAAAATATCCGTATTGCATTAGAAGACCTTTACCACCACCTGAACTGTATCCACTCCGGCGGGCGGCAAAGGAAGGATATTCCCTGAAACCAGTTTACCATCCACCGTAATCTCCACCTGGCTGCCCAAGCCAGCCCGTTCCACCAGGATTTGATACCGGACACCGCGGAACAAACGGTTCACCGAAAAATTTTGCCACGATCCAGGGAAAACCGGATCAATTTGCAGCCCATCAAAATGAGGACGCACCCCCAGGATGTACTGGGTGATGGCAACATAATTCCAGGCAGCCGTCCCCGTGAGCCAGGAGTTTTTAGCTTCACCCTCAATCACCGCCTCGGGACCGGAAATCATCTGGGCGTAAACGTACGGTTCTGTGCGGTGCAGTTCGCTTTCCTCTTCCAGGATGGATGGATTGATTTGCAAATAATAATCATGCGCCCGATCCCCCCTGCCAATGCGGGTTTCCGCAATCATGATCCACGGATTGGTATGGCAGAATACGCTGCCGTTTTCCTTATAGCCGGGTGGATAGGATGAAATCTCACCGATGTGGAGGTAATACTGCCGGTAGGCGGGATACAGGAGTGCGATCCCTCGCTTACAGGACAGGTGTTTTTCCACGGAATCCAGGGCTTTTTGAGCATTGCTATTTTCCACACCAATCCCCGCCATCACACACATCCCTTGCGGTTCAATAAAGATCCGCCCCTCGTTGCATTGCCTGGAGCCAACGGGAGCTCCAAAATTATCATATGCCCGGCGGAACCATTCCCCATCCCAACCCGCGTTATTGACAACTTTTTCCATCTCCAGCCGCGCTTCCCTGATGTCAAGGGATTTATCCAATCTGCCTGTCCGCCTGGCGATTTCCTCCATCTCCCTGCAGGCAAGCACAAACAACCCGGCAATGAATACGCTTTCAGCCACAGTGCCATCCTTATTGGTTGTGGTCTGGAAAGACTGTCCGGGCTGATCGGAGAAACAATTGAGATTGAGGCAGTCATTCCAATCCGCTCTCCCAATCAACGGCAAACCATGTGGACCCCGCCGGTCCAGCGTGTACTGGATGGATTTTTGCAGGTGAACATAGAGGGGTTGCTCGCTGCCAGGCTCGTTGTCAAAGGGGACAGGTTCATCCAAGATTTGCCAGTCACCCGTTTCTTTAAGGTAAGCAGCAACAGAGAGAACCAGCCAGAGCGGATCGTCATTAAAATTACTTCCAACGTCATTATTGCCGCGCTTGGTCAGGGGCTGGTACTGGTGATATGCTCCACCGGTGGGCAGCTGCGTGGCAGCCAGGTCCAGGATACGCTCCCGCGCCCGCGCTGGAACCAGGTGCATAAAGCCCAGTAAATCCTGGTTGGAATCCCGGAGCCCCATGCCGCGGCCGATCCCGGATTCAAAATAGGATGCGGAGCGGGAAAAGTTAAAGGTCGTCATTACCTGGTAGGCATTCCAAGTGTTCACCATGCGATTTGTATGGAGATCCGGTGTGGATACCTGGAGCTTTGCCAGTAAATCATCCCAATAGCTTCGCAACGCCAGGAAAGATTCCTCCACTGCCTGGAGATTTAGATACCGGGCAATGCGCGGAAGAACGTACTTTTTATTGATGATTTGCGAATCCGGCGGATTAAATTTTTGATCCACAGGGTTTTCCTGGTAGCCCAGGAGAAAAATTATCTTCCTGGATTCGCCAGGCTGCAGGCTCAACTTGATATGATGAGAACCCACCGGCTGCCAGCCCATGGCAATGGATTGCCCCAATGCTCCATTCTCCACCGCCAACGGGGAATCCCAGCCGCGATATGGACCGAGGAAGGATTCCCGCTGGGTATCAAACCCCGCCAGCGGCTCGGAACAGGCAAAGAACGCAAAATGGTTGCGCCGCTCCCTGTATTCCGATTTGTGAAAAATCACACCATCCACAACTTCTGCCTCGCCAATTGAATAATTACGCTGGAAGTTATTGGCATCATCCAGGGCATCCCACAGGCAAAATTCCACGGCAGAAAACACAGATAGATTGGCAATTTCATGGCGGTGGTTGGTGATGGTCAGTTCCCAAATTTCCAGGTTCTCCCCCAAAGGGACAAAGTATCTGGATTTGGATTCAATTCCTGCAAAGCTGGATTGGATGGTCGTGTATCCCATTCCGTGCCGGCATTCGTAGAAATCCAGTGCAGTGCGGGTCGGCTGCCAGGTTGGCGACCAGAAAAACGGTTGATCCGCCCCATCATCCCGCAGGTAGATGTAGCGCCCGCCAGAATCCAGCGGGGCGTTGTTGTAACGGTAGCGCGTAATTCTGCGAAGCCGGGCATCCTTATAAAACGAATACCCTCCTGCCGTGTTGGATATGATTCCAAAGTAAGCTTCACTGCCCAGGTAATTAATCCAGGGTAGCGGGGTATCGGGACGGGTAATCACATATTCACGATTTTGATCATCAAACCAGCCGTATCTCATCGATACATCCTCCATCCAACCTGCATACAGAATTATTACGAATTCGAATCAGACTTTATGAAATCAATGATTTCCGAAATGCGACCAAATGCCAGGCACGTGACCGTATCCGCACCGCCGTAATAGATTGCAATCCTTCCCGTTGCCCCATCCACCAGTGCGGCACAAGGGAATGCAACATTTGGAACGTCACCAACATTTTCATAAATCTCGCGGGGGTGCAGCAGGTAGGATTTGGTGCGGTGGATCACCTTCCAGGGTTGGTCCAGATCCAACAGGGCTGCCCCAAAACTGTACACAAACCCATTGCAGGAGGTTAATACCCCGTGGTAAATCATCAACCAGCCTTCCGGGGTCTCAATGGGAATGGGTCCGGCTCCAATCTTGGTACTCTGCCAGCCATCCTTCACACCCATCACAAAGCGGTGTTCACCCCAGTGCACCAGGTCTGTGGATTGGCTGAGGAAAATATCCCCGAACGGGGTATGACCGTTATCACTTGGACGGCTGAGCAAGACATATTTGTGATTGATTTTGCGCGGGAAAAGCACCCCGTTGCGGTTGAACGGCAGCAGGGCGTTTTCCAAAAAATGAAAAGTTTCAAAATCAAA
>Ga0208197_1000513_pt1 | contig 48223 bp, 45 predicted proteins | sample AD_JPNNA4_MetaG_FD_184444 | JGI IMG/M metagenome (GOLD analysis project Ga0208197, IMG submission 184444) | Active sludge microbial communities of municipal wastewater-treating anaerobic digesters from Japan - AD_JPNNA4_MetaG (SPAdes) (version 2) | ecosystem: Engineered > Bioreactor > Anaerobic...
TCGTTTACCAAGTTATCGGCAAATTGCTTGCATATATCAAGAAATTTGCCGAATATTACATATAAGTTGTGCATACAGAGATTGAATATTAAAGTGTTAGATGACTCTAATATACTACAAATCAATGATATGCGCAACTTTTTAAACATCAATTTATTAACTTTTTAATTCCGCCAACGGGTAGAAATTAATAATTGCGAAGGAAGGGTGAATTGATGATAAACGATGAAATATTAAACAGATAAATTCCAATTCATGTAGAATTGGCGGTTTTTTAGCATAAAGTCAACCATTAGACCTTTGTTTTTGTTTTGCGAAGAGCGACCCAAATCTCCTTCTCTCAATCCCTTCAAAAATAATTTCTCTAATGAACACAAACACGTTGCGAAGAAGAAAAAAACGAGTGCATGTAAAACAAAATTCGCAGGTGTAAAGAATCAGAAGAATTATGGCATGGTTTTTTCTATCTTTCTATGTATCAAAATCGCAAAGGCTTATTTTTACAAAGATTTATTACCTTTTTATTTCTCATACGAGTAATATTTTATAATTTTGTATCATCAATATAACTATTTTCATTAAATGGCTGAGGTAAAGAAAATTAAAACTGCATTAGTTTCAGTTTATCACAAGGATAAATTGGACTTGATTATTAAGAAACTTCATGCAGAAGGAGTAAAACTCATATCAACTGGTGGAACACAATCTTTCATAGAGTCGTTAGGTATACCTTGCGAAGCAGTGGAGGACCTTACAGGTTACCCATCTATTCTCGGAGGTAGAGTAAAGACTTTGCACCCAAAAATCTTCGGAGGTATTCTTGGAAGAAGGGAGTTGGCAGATGATTTGGCTCAAATGAGCAAATACGAGATTCCAGAAATCGACTTGGTTATTGTTGACCTTTATCCATTCGAAGACACAGTTGCCTCAGGCGCAGAAGAACAAGCAATCATCGAAAAGATTGATATCGGCGGTATCTCTTTGATTAGAGCTGCTGCTAAGAACTTTAAGGATGTCATCATCGTAGCATCTCAAGCTCAATACGAGCCATTGCTCAACGTACTCAACGAGCAGGGCGCACAATCAACACTCGACACTCGCAAATGGTTTGCTAAAGAGGCATTCGGAGTATCTTCACACTACGATTCTGCCATCTTCAACTATTTCGACGGAGACGGAAATTCCGCATTAAGATACACTGCAGAACACGCAAAGGCATTACGTTACGGGGAGAACCCTCATCAGAAAGGAACTTTCTACGGCAACTTCAACGACATGTTCGAGCAGTTGCAAGGAAAAGAGATCTCTTACAACAACCTTTTGGATATCGACGCTGCCGTTAATTTGATTTCAGACTACGACGACACTACCACCTTCGCTATTCTTAAGCACAACAATGCTTGCGGTGTGGCTTCTCGTGCTAAATTGATTGACGCATGGAAAGATGCTTTGGCAGGCGACCCAATTTCTGCATTCGGTGGTGTTCTTGTAACTAACGCTGTTGTGGACAAAGAGTCTGCAGAAGAGATCAATAAGATTTTCTTCGAGGTGATCATCGCTCCAGATTACGATGTTGACGCTCTTGAAATTTTGACTCAGAAGAAGAACAGAATCATTTTGGTTCAAAAAGATATAAAACTTCTGGCAAAACAAATCAGAACTGTTTTGAACGGTGTTTTGGCTCAGGAAAAAGATTTAAAGACAGAGACTGCTGCCGACTTGAAGGTTGTTACAACCAAAACGCCAACAGAGAAGGAGATTGAAGATATGCTTTTCGCTAACAAGATTGTCAAACACTCTAAATCCAACTCTATCGTTCTAGCTAAGAACGGCCAATTGTGCGGAAGCGGTGTAGGACAAACTTCACGCGTTGATGCATTGAAGCAAGCTATTGAAAAGGCAAATTCATTCAACATGAATTTGGAAGGTGCTGTAATGGCGTCAGACGCATTCTTCCCATTTCCTGATTGCGTAGAGATTGCAAAGAAGGCTGGTATAACTGCTGTTATCCAACCAGGAGGATCTATCAAGGATCAAGAGTCTGTTGACTACTGCAACAACAACGGTGTTGCAATGGTTATGACTGGCACTAGACATTTCAAACATTAATACAAATATTGGGGCGGAAACACCCCCCATAAAAAGATAAAACTATGGGACTATTTTCATTCACACAAGAAATAGCCATGGACTTAGGAACTGCGAATACAATCATCATTCACAATGATAAGATTGTAGTCGACGAACCTTCGGTGGTTGCTCTTGACCGTCGTACAGACAAGTTGATCGCCATAGGCGAGAAAGCACGCCAGATGCACGGTAAGACACACGAAAACATACGTACAGTACGTCCGCTTCGTGATGGTGTTATCGCCGACTTCTACGCAGCAGAACAGATGATGCGTGGTTTGATTAAGATGGCATACTCCAGCAACAGATGGTTCGCTCCATCATTAAAGATAGTTGTCTGCATTCCATCAGGAAGTACCGAAGTTGAAATCCGTGCGGTGCGAGATTCCTCAGAACATGCTGGTGGCCGTGAGGTCTACATGATTTATGAGCCAATGGCAGCTGCTATTGGTATCGGTATCGATGTTGAAGCTCCAGAAGGAAACATGATCGTCGATATCGGTGGTGGAACAACAGAGATCGCTGTCATCTCTTTAGGTGGTATCGTTTCTAACAAGTCCATCCGTATCGCTGGTGATGACTTGACTGCAGACGTTATCGAGTACATGCGTCGTCAGCACAACATCAAGGTAGGTGAGCGTACAGCAGAGTTGATCAAAATAAACGTAGGTTCTGCTCTTACAACACTCGAGGATGCTCCAGACGATTACATCGTTCGTGGTCCTAACCAAATGACTGCTCTTCCAATGGAGGTTCCGGTTTCTTACCAAGAGATTGCTCACTGTATCGAGAAATCCATTTCAAAAATTGAAGCAGCCATATTGAGTGCCTTGGAACAGACCCCTCCTGAGCTTTATGCCGACATTGTTAACAAAGGTATCTGGTTAGCAGGTGGTGGTGCCTTGTTGAAAGGTTTGGACAAACGTTTGACCAACAAGATCGGAATTCCATTCCATATTGCAGACGACCCATTGCACGCCGTAGCAAGAGGTACAGGAGTTGCACTTAAAAACGTAGACAAATTCTCATTCTTAATGAGATAACTTCTCCGCATATAATACAAGAAGGTATTCCCGCCTTATATTATTCGGAAATAAAAAACAAAAACACGGTGTATCATGCAGCGTGTTTTTGTCATTATTAAACTGTAGGAAGAAACAACTCGTTCATCATACGCAAAAGGTCTTTCCTATAAGCTAAAAACACTGTGGACAAGGCTCTTCTTAATCTGTCCTAACAACAAAGTTGCATGAAGGCATTACTTCGATTTTTCATCCATTATAGGGTATTTTTTCTATTCTTGGCATTAGAAATCATATCTCTCATTCTGATTGTGAAACACAACCAGTTTCAGAGAAGTGCATTTCTAAACTCAAGCAATGCCGTCATGGGAAAGATTTACGAGACCTCCAACAACGTTTATGAATATTTCGGGCTGAAAGGAGACAACCTCTCTTTGGCCCATGAAAACACAGAACTCAAGCAGAAACTTTATACGCTTGAAACGGAGCTGAAATTCCTCAAGCAAGACACCTCCTACCAAGGTAGAAAACAGATGGCCATTGACAAGAAGTACACCTTCATCACTGCCAAAGTCATCAACGCTACTACCAACAAGTTGAAAAACTTCATCACACTAGATAAGGGTCGTTTAGACGGCATCAAAGAGGAGATGGGAGTCATCAACGAACACGGAATCGTGGGTATCGTAAGCAGCGTATCCGACCATTTCTCTGTTGTCCTTCCTATTATCAATCCGTCATCCAGAATCAGTGCGAAGGTGAAAGACAAGAACCAAACAGGTTCCGTAATCTGGGAAGGAGCTGATGAGCGCATAGCACTTTTGGAAGAGGTACCTCTTTATATTCCTGTTCATGTGGGGGACACTGTTGTTTCGAGCGGTTATTCATCCATTTTCCCTGAAGGAATTGACATAGGAAAGGTAAAGGTCCTTAGAAAGGAAAACGACAACTACTTCTATATAGAGATTGAATTATTAGCCAACTTCAACAAACTCTCTTACGTGGATGTGATAGATTTCAAGAACGCTGAAGAAGAAAAAGGGTTGGAAGAAGAGACAAGAAAGGAGGCAGAGAAATGATTGGTTCTATCTTAAAACAAATAGGCATCTTTGCCTTATACATATTGGTACAGGTCCTTATCCTGAACAACATCCTCTTTTTTGGATATATCAATCCATACTTATACGTACTGTTTCTCATCACATTGCCATCCAACATTTCAAGAACTTCACTTCTGCTGATTGGCTTTGCCATGGGTCTGATAATCGACATTTTCTCCGGAACACCAGGATACAACGCTTTTGCATCCGTTTTGGTGACCTACGCCGCACCTTTGTTACAAAAGATGTTCGGACCACGAGAGGACCACGACATCATGATTATCCCTTCTTTCAAAAGCTATAGAATTGGAATGTTTATTCAATATGCCTTGGCGTTGGTTTTCATCCACCATTTCTCCTTCTTCATTATAGAATATGGTTCACTCAGTCATATTGGAAGCATCCTGCTGAAGACAGGATTGAGCAGCCTTTTCACTATGTTGCTGATCATCGTTATTGAAACCTTTAAATCAAAGAGATAATGCTTAACGACCAATATCAAAATAGAAGACTCGTCATAGGTGGCTTCATTGTATTGGTTGTCATCATCTTTGTGATACGTCTCGTCGATTTGCAAATCATGGACGATTCCTATCGCGACAAAGCGGACAGTAACGCTTTCTTGAAAAAGATACAATTTCCAGCCAGAGGTTTGATTAAAGACCGTAACGGAAAACTGTTGGTTTTCAACAAGCCCGCTTACGATATCATGTTGGTAGATAAGGAGTTGAGGAAACTTGACACGGTCGATTTCTGCAATACCATAGGCATCACCAAAGAAGTTTTTATCAATAGAATGAAGGAGATCAAACATAAATCCGGATTCTCAAGATACACGCCTCAACCCTTCATTGCACAGCTCTCTGCAGGCGAGTACGGCGTTTTGCAGGAGAAGTTGTTCCGATTCTCCGGAATCTACATTCAGAAGCGCACGCTACGCGAATACAATTATCCGAACGCAGCACTTCTTTTGGGTTCCATCGGTGAGGTAAACAGAAAAACAATTGAAAAAGACGAGTACTACATACCAGGCGACTTTGCAGGACAAAATGGAATTGAGCTTACCTACGAAAAAGTTCTCCGTGGAGAGAAAGGTGTCGAGATTCTCTTGCGTGATGCTCACGGACGCATTCAAGGAAGCTACAACAACGGAGAGTACGACGTTCAATCTAAAGCGGGTCAGAACCTCACCTTGTCTATCGACATTGACCTACAGGCCTATGGAGAAAAGTTGATGCAGAACAAGATAGGAAGTATAGCCGCTATTGACCCTTCAACGGGAGAGATCCTAGCACTTATCTCCAGTCCGACGTACGACCCTTCCCTATTGGTAGGACGTCAACGTACAAAGAACTTTGCGAAACTGGTCAATGACCCATTGAAACCGCTGTTTGACCGTCCAATGATGGCTTGCTACCCTCCGGGTTCAACCTTCAAGACGGCCAATGCTCTTATTTTCCAGCAGGAAGACATCATTAACCGCAGCACAACTTACGGCTGCTCAAACGGCTACCACGCAGGCAGTTTCACTGTAGGTTGTCACTCACACTTCTCTCCATTGAACTTGGTTCAATCCATCCAGCACTCCTGTAACGCATATTATTGTTCAGGATTCAGGGCTATGCTCGACAATAAAAAATATCCGAAAGTAGCTGATGCTTTCGAGGTTTGGAAAAACCACATTGTTTCCCTTGGTTTCGGTTACAAATTAGGAACCGACGTTCCGAACGAGAAACGTGGATACATTCCTAACTCTGGCGTTTACAATAAGATTTATGGAAAAGACAGATGGCGTTCATTGACCATCATCTCTTTGGCCATAGGTCAAGGCGAGGTGCTTGCCACCCCTCTTCAGCTTGCCAATTTGAGCGCTACCATCGCCAACAGAGGTTTCTACATCACTCCTCACCTTGTAAAAGGCATCGAAGGTGGCACCATAGACTCCTCTTTCATCCACAAGAAAGTGACGACTATCCAACCGCAATATTTCGACCCCGTGATTGAAGGTATGGATTTGGTAATGAAATCTGGTACGGGTTGGGGTTCAAGAATTGACAGTATTGAGGTCTGCGGAAAAACGGGAACAGCCCAGAACCCGCACGGAGAAGACCACTCCATATTCATGGCCTTCGCACCTAAAGACGATCCTAAGATTGCCATTTGTGTGGTTGTGGAGAATAGTGGATTCGGTGCCACATGGGCGGCTCCTATCGCCACTTTGATGATGGAGAAATACCTCAAAGGATATATTCCTAAGAGGAGATTATGGTTAGAAGAGAGAATGTTCAACGCTAATTTACTTCCTCAGAATTGAACCGTAGAGTAAACATATTACAGAATATCGACTGGATTACCATCGGCATATTTGTCATTCTTGTCATTGCCGGGTGGTTCAGTATATACGGCGCTGTCTATAACTTTGAAGATGTGGGATTTTGGAGCTTCTCAGAAAGATACGGCAAGCAGCTAGTCTGGATAGGATGTTCCTTCCTAATCGCCATTGTCCTCATCAGTATCGACAGCCGTATTTACAGCATCTTTTCCTATGTCTTTTATGGAACAGCCATACTCACACTGATAGTGACCCTCATAGTAGCCCCCGAAATTAAAGGTTCACGATCGTGGCTAGTACTGGGACCCGTGAGCCTTCAGCCGGCCGAGTTTGCCAAAGCGGCGACCTGTCTGGCCTTAGCTAAAGTAATGAGTTCCTACTGGTTCAGGCTGAAAAACATGAAGGACGCCCTTTTGATCGGCTTAATCATATTTCTTCCGTTTGCTATAATAGTCATGCAACAGGAGACGGGTTCAGCCCTTGTTTATTCAGCATTTTTGATTGTTCTCTACCGTGAAGGAATGCCCGGTATCGTATTGTTCTTAGGACTATGCCTTGTGGTTTTCTTCTTCATAGCCATTCGGTTCGGAGCTGAACCTATCATTGCAGCCATACCGGAAGAGTCGTACGGAACATTCCTCGTCATGATTCTCACCATCATCGTACAAATAGGTTTATTGATTGTATACCGAAGGAATGTGGTCGTTTCAAGGAATATATTCATTGGAAACGTATTGCTGTTTGGCATCAGTTTCTGCCTTTACAAATTCTTTGATATTCCGATCAAATTCAGTCATATTGGGGCTATCTCCATTGCCCTTTCGGTACTTTACCTCATCATTACAAGTATTGCGCACAGAAGAATGGCCTACACATGGATTGCCATCTTCATGATTTGCTCAACGGCCTATGCCCACTTTGCGGACTATGCGTTCGACAAGATGTTGCAACCTCACCAGCAGATAAGAATCAAGGTGACGCTGGGTATGGAAAACGACCCTAAGAAGGCGGGATATAATGTGAACCAATCCAAGATTGCCATCGGTTCGGGCGGTTTCGCTGGCAAGGGATTTCTTAACGGAACTCAGACCAAGTTGAAGTACGTGCCAGAACAGGATACTGACTTCATCTTTTGTACCGTAGGCGAGGAACATGGATTCATCGGTTCTGTATTTGTGCTTGTCATGTTTCTCATTCTGTTGCTACGACTCATCTATCTGGCCGAGCGGCAACGGTCTGAATTCAGTCGGATATATGGATATTGTGTTGCATCCATCATCTTCTTCCATTTGGCCATCAACATCGGCATGGTGTTGGGATTAACGCCAGTTATTGGTATTCCGTTGCCATTCTTCAGCTACGGAGGTTCCTCATTGTGGGGATTCACCATCCTGCTCTTTATCTTTATCAGACTTGACGCAAGTAGAATGGAGTACTTGAAGGCATAACAGCCCAAAGGGCTGTACTTATTAGTCCTATCAGACTAATTGTCGGCTTGCTTCCAGCAAGCCTATTAAGATTTTTCTCTCAGGTAATCACCTTCTACTGCCAAATATCTATCTTTAATAACAATCGTCTAAAAAAATACCACCATGAAACTCGTAACACTCTCGGCCTGCTGTGCAGACAATTATCCTCAAATAAATGAGACCTATATAGGAGGCAATGCTTTTAATCAGGCATTGACATGGCATGCCATTGCTCCACAAGAGAACATCAACCTCATCTGCTGTTTAGGAACTGATGAGAACGGACAGAAAATCAAGGCAGCCATGGTAGAGAATGGCCTCGACATCTCGCACGTAAGCATCAAAGAGGGAGAGACCTCAAGAAACCAGCTTCGAGTAGATGAAAAGGGCGACAGATTTGGTATCGAAGGCAGTTGGGTTAACGGCGTAAACGACGACTTTCAACTTACTGAGGCCGATTGGGAACTGATTGCCCAAGCCGACTTAATCAACATTGCAGGTCATAATCCAATCTTACCAGAACTTCTAAAGCGAAAGAAAGCAGGTCAATGTCTCTCCGTCGATTTTTTGGACAAAGAGAACCACCTCTACATAGAGCCACTTTTGGAGAAGACAGACATTGCCTTTATCACCGTAAGACCTTCTGATAAAGATTTCTACAAAGCGTTGGCCGACAAGACAGGTAAACTCATCGTTACTACAATGGGCAAATATGGCAGCATGGCTTTCTACAAAGGAGAGATATTCCAGCAGGATGCGATAGATTTCGAGCGGATTATCGACACCACCGGCTGCGGCGACACCTACCAAGCCGCCTTCGCCTACTACTACCTCACCTCAAACAAAGACATCCGCGAAGCGATGAAACAAGGCACATACTGGGCCTCACTAGCCACACAGAGATGGGGTTCGGGAATAAGGATTGGATAAAATAAGAAATGAAAGCCAACGTAGATCAACCTTGTTACTTCTCTTACATCCACCTTACGACTTTACTTAAATTTTACCCCATTTTGAAATGAAAATTACATTATTTGAAGAAAAATTCCATGCTGTTTTGATTCTAAAACCATAAATTAGCCATCGAATACGAACAGATTTGTATTCGCATGAAAGACCATGATTCATTTTTGAAAAGACATAAGGTTATGAAAATCATCAAGATTACGTTCATTGTACTGCTTGTAGCTTTCGCAGCAGTAAATATCTATGCAGGACAAGTGGCCGTGCATGACCCATCCGTCATCATTGTCTACAAAGATGCAAACGGTAACAGTTTTCCCGAACAGAACGCAGAAAACAGCCTCACGAAATACTATTTTCTAATGGGAACACAGCTTGGTGCAGCCTATTCGCAAGACATGCTGAACTGGACCGCCTTCACTCCCACTCTGTCCATTAACGGACAGATAAGCACAGACTACGCAGCTATTTTCGGAGAGAATGCCACTTGGGCAGGTTGGAGCAACAACAATGACCTAAAAAACAACCTTTGGGCTGCCGATATCATCTGGAACAAAGACCTGAAAAAATGGTGCATGTACTACTCCCTAAACGGAGACGATTGGCACAGCAGCATCTGCATGCTCGCCAGCAACAAGATTGAAAGTCCTTACGAAAGAGTCGGCTCTGTTGTTTTCGGAGGTATGGACTCGAAGACTTCAGGATCTGGAAATAATGATTTCAAAAAAGTGACAGGACAAAATACCATTCCCGACAGATATATGAAGGATGGAGGTTGGGGCGGAACCTACGGATCCAGCTGCATCGACCCCAATGTGCTCTACGATGAGAACGGTCAGCTTTGGCTTGTTTACGGCTCTTGGAGCGGCGGCATCTTCGTCATTAAACTCGACAACAAAACGGGTCTTCGCGACTACTCTTACAACTACGGGGTCAATCCCGTTAACGGTGCCGTATGGGAAGGCTCTCGCCTTAGATACGACGAATACATGGGCGTGCACATCGCGGGCGGTTACTATGTGAGCGGTGAAGGTCCGTACATCGAATACATGAAAGATGCTGATGGAGAGGGTTATTACTACCTTTTCATGTCGTACGGATTCTACTCACCCGAAGGCGGATACAACATGCGTCTCTTCAGAAGCAAAAATATCACAGGACCATTTATTGACGTTACGGGAGACGATGCGGTCTTCAACAAAGCCATCTATCCCAACTACGGAGACAACGTAACTTTCGGAATCTCCCTAATGCAGAATTACTCTTGGGATTGGTGGACAACAGATAAAAACATCACCGATTACGGTCAGGTGGGCGGCGGACAGACAGCTCAAGGCCACAACTCGGCGTTGAAAGACGAAGACGGCAAGTGTTACATCATCTATCACACGAAAGACAATACAGGAAACGGCTACGGCTGGCACCACGTGGAGGTTCATCCAATGGTCTTCACATCAGACGGTTGGCCTTTGATCGCACCTTTCGAGGCTCGACTTGGAGAGTACACCAATCCAGACACCTTGTATAAAGTTCAGGACATCATGGGCGAATACAAAGTCCTCACACACACGGCGGTCAACTACGATGCTTTGGCCTGCAACAAACCCGGAACAATGCGCCTAAACGCAGATAAAACCATCTCTGCCGATTATACCGGCACTTGGGATTACGACTACGCCGGCGGCAAACAGTTCATCACACTGAAGACAAGCGTAGGCACATTCAACGGAACTCTGCTCGACCAACGAATGGAAGACAACGGCAGAAAGACCCTTTGCCTGACAGCCATGAATCCAGCCAACGAGCTTTGTCTCTGGGCTTACCGCAAACCTCAGACAAAAATGGGAACGGAGACCTCATTTTTACCCTTCTTCCGCATAGGCGAAAAAGCCCAATCGCTCGTCTGGGATGACAAGGATAAATTTTTGAAAGTCGATGCCCCTGACGGCGATTTTGAGATTACCTTCTCTTTTCACAACTACAACAAGACCGAAAACAACTGGGACAACTGGTCTCTACGTTTCGAAGAGAACACAGATAACGTTTGGGCACTTAGAGCCGATGCTTACAGCATATCGACCTTCAGCGGTTCTACCGTCACTTACGCCATTCCACCAACTTGGAATGAGTTTAATGACAAAGACATTGATGTAAAGATTATCCGTCAAGGTGCATCCATCCATGTCTCTGCTTCTGTCGATGGAAAGGACATTTACGGAGCCCTTTCCAAATCGTCACCACAAACAGCGCTTACTGTTTACCTAGGAGGAGAAAGCACTTATTTGGATATCAAGAAGATGTCTGTTGCCAGTTTGAAAGAGAGAGAGATCATAGGCACAGTCACCAACTACGGCGCATACAAGGATAAGATCAACGCCTATTCGGGTGCAGAGAGAACCTTCTCCGGCGACTTTAAGGCACGCTATACTTTCAACAACTTCCACTCTACCGGTGAGAAGAGTGTTTGGAACAACTTCATCATCAGGAACACGATCGACAATCAAGTCGGCTTGATCCGTTCAGACGGCTACCAGATGGACAGCAAAGGTTCCACCACCTTCACCAACTCATGGGGCGAAGATTGGGACAGCTTCCTCCGTACGCTTGAAAAGGCAAAGGTCGACATCGACATTGATCGTACAGGCTCAACCATCACCTACACCTGTCACTTCAACTCTTACGAAGGATTATCGCAAGAGATGGTTGCCACACAGACCGGCATCACAGCTGACGCCGTTATTTTAGGATTGACAGAAGAGGCATCACAGCTCGACATTCTCTCCATCATGGAACAAAAGACAACAAAAGTAGAGATCGAAGAGGGAGTTTCAACACCGACCATCTCATCAAACGAACAAAAAATCACGATTTTACCGAAAATAACGGAGGACTTTGTCTTCATACAACTGCAAAAAAGCAACGGAACCGCAACGCTACATGGTGCCAACGGATCCATCTTGGCAAAGAAGGCAACCAGTACCGGTGAAATCGTATTTAATTTGAGTGAATTGCCTAATGGGGTTTATGTAATCACATGCGAAGGAATGAGTGAGAAGGTGGTGAAGAGATAAAATCACATCAAACAGAGAAAAAAGAATTTAAAATTGTCAAGAGGCTCGCTTATTAAGTTTCGCATCTCACTCTTAGTATATCGTTTTAAATGCATATTTGACAGCATCATTTCATTATTTGCATTACAATTCAGTTAACAGATATGAGAACAAGAAAGAATAAAAAAGAATTCAGTTCTCACAAAAAAATTGCAAAGGAATTGGAAGTTTTAGCTTACTTTGCAAAACCTTACCGTTTTTAGGGAAAAGAGTTAATTATAACATACATAAACTCATTAGTCGACACATCACTAAGGGTACGGATTTCGGAGACATTACCCATGAACAAGTAATGCACGTTCAGAACTTATCGAACAATAAAGAGAGTAAATTTAGGGTTCTGTCTTCTCCTTAAATATTAAAAAACTTACAAAAAAGGATCTCAATACGGTTACATTATCCAATTGAATCCAGACGCATAAGAAAATTTATAATTCAGAATAATCATGAAAGTAGTAGCAATGGTTCCGATCAAACTGAATAGTGAGCGGGTAAAAGAAAAGAATTTAAGACCATTTTATGATGGTAAACCACTTGTCCAGTTTATACTAGAAGCATTAAAGGGTTGTAAACACATTGATGAAATATATGTTTATTGCAGCAATGAGAGAATAAAAGATTATCTAATTGATGGCGTTAAGTACTTAAAGCGCCCAGACTTTCTCGATTTAAACACCTCTAACTGCAATGACATCATTCGTGAGTTCATGAAGGAAGTAAATGCCGACTACCATGTGGTTTCACATGCAACAGCTCCCTTTACCAGATCAGAAAGCATTGATGCTTGTATCGAAAAAGTAATGGGAGATAATGAGTTTGACTCAGCATTCACTGTAGATAAAAAACAAACTTTCATGTGGGAAAATGGCAAACCAATGAATTTTGATGTAGACCATTTCCCTCGCACCCAGGATTTGTCACCTATTTACATGGAAACATCCGGTGCTTTTGTATTCCCTAGATGGGTATTTGAAAAATTCAATCGCCGTGTAGGTGTAAAGCCAGCTTTAGTTGAGGTAGAACCAATAGAGAGCTTAGATATTGATACAGAATACGATATGATGGTAGCTCAAGCTCTCTATAAGTATATGAATGAAAACAAATAAAACAAGATAAAATATTAAAACATGAGTTTCCAGATTTCTGATTGCACTCTAAGAGATGGTGGCTACTTAACAAATAAGCAGTTTACTCCAGAGTTGATTAATGGCGTGATCGACGGTTTGTCGCAGGCTGGTATAGATTTCATCGAAACAGGATTTCTCCAAACCAAAAATAATGGAGAACCTATAGTTTATCACGACTCAAAAGACGTAAGAAAATATATTCCTAATGATAAGGGTTGTTCAGAATTTGTTGGTTTCTGTGACAACAGTCGTTATTCAATTGATTTGCTTGACGAATGTGACCACAAGTCATTTGAAAGTCTGCGCATATCATTTGCTAAACACGAAAGATTTGAAGCACTCGAATTCTGTGCAGCAACAAAAGCAAAGGGCTATAACGTATTTGTTCAGCCAATGGATGCCCCTGGTTATACAATGGAAGAAAGAGCCGAATTGATTGAAAGAATCAACGAATTCAAACCTCACGCTTTTGCAATCGTTGATACTTTCGGTATTATGCACTTACATACCTTACGCGAGATCTTCCATCAAGTTGATTCTCTTCTTGATAAAGATATAAAAGTGGGTCTTCATTCACATGACAACCTACGTCTGTCAACAGCCTTAGGCGAAGAACTTCTAATGATGGCTGAAGAGACAGACCGTAGCGTAGCAATAGATGGCTCTCTATTTGGTATGGGTCGTGGTGCCGGTAATGCTAGTACCGAAGCCATTGCAAATATCATGAACAAACGTTATGGATGTCATTATGATATTCCTATACTTCTCGATACTATTGAGAAATACATCATTCCTCTAAAAGAATCTGTAAAGTGGGGATACGACATGCCTATGTTCCTTTGTGGCATGGAAGGCAGTCATGTGGATAACATTTATTATATGGAAGAGCATACAAACTGTACTCTTCGTAACATGTACCAAGTACTTGAAGCCATCGAACCAGAGAAACGTAAGCGTTATGGCAAGGGTTATAGCAAAGGTGATTTCTCTCAACTCCAGGCTGTAATAGATAACTTAAAAAAGTAATTCTATGAATTGTGCTGAATATTTAGTTGATTTCTTAATCAAGAAAGGCGTAACCGATGTATTCGGCTTCTCTGGAGGATATATTGTCCCTTTCATGGATGCATTATATGCCAGAAGAGACGAAATTAAAGTCCACGTTTGTTATCACGAGCAAGGATGTGCTTTTGCTGCTAATGGTTATGCACGCACAATCGGCAAACTAGGAGTATATTTTACCACCTCAGGTCCAGGTGCCATCAACTCATTTGGAGGATTAGCAGATGCTTGGCTTGATAGCATTCCATTAATGGGCATTTGTGGAAATGTTCCTACAAATGAATACAAAGGATACTCTCACATCCGTCAATACGGATTTCAGGAGATGGATATCGTTTCTATGACAAGAAATATAACAAAACTTTCAGTTACACCAAACAATGCCGAATCATTCCCAGACATAGTTTCTGAAGCCTATAACATGGCAATGATAGGAAGAAAAGGCGGAGTTATAATTGATTTTCCTTACAATGTACAAAAAGCCAATATTATTAGTCGGTAGTGGAGCTCGATTAGCCGGTGCATCCGAACTTATTTACAAATTTGCAAGGAAGACCCATATCCCTGTTCTGACTACAATGAATGCAGTGGACTTGGCTCAAGACGACATACGAATAGGATTTATCGGTACTTATGGTAACCGAGCATCCAACATGATTATTGCAGAGGCAGACCTCGTTATCGCTGTTGGTGCACGTCTTGGCCTTAGACAAATAGGACATAAGAAAGAGTTTTTTGCCCCTAAAGCAAAACTTATTCGAGTTGATATAGACCAGAATGAGTTGAGTCGTAATGTTAAGGAAGATGAGGAAAAGCATCTTATGGATGCTGCAGATTACATGAAAGAATTACTGGAAAAAGACTTTCCAGATTATTCCGAATGGTTTGCTAAATGCATGAAGGTCAAGAAACTTCTTGATAAATGCGATAACGTTGAAGGAAACGACGCAATTGAGAAGATTGGTTCGTTTCTACCTGAAAATTCTGTTTGTGCAATTGATATTGGTCAGAATGTTTGCTGGAGTGCGCAGTCTTTAGCCTTGAAAGGCGAAAAGGGAAGAATTCTTATTGGAGGTAGTTATGGTTCTATGGGTTGCGCTCTTCCTTACGCTATTGGTGCATCTATTTCTCGTGGTAATGCTATAACTTATTGCATTACAGGTGATGGTGGATTACAGATGAACATTCAGGAGTTGGAAACAGTACATCGGGAACAGCTTCCTATCAAGATACTTGTGCTTAACAACCGAGTTTTAGGTAAGATCAGTGAGATTCAGCATGTCTCATATAATGATCGTTATGCACAGACAACACCCGAAAGTGGATATACAGTTCCCAACTTCGAAAAAATTGCAATAGCTTACGGCATCAAAGCTACAAAATTGGAGTCATACAAAGAACTGGACAATGTCAAAGACTGGTTTTATGACAACGATCCTTGTCTTATTAATATCATGCTTCCGGAGGATACATTACTGATACCTAAAATCACATGGGATACATGTTCCATTAAACCAAAGATTGAGGAAAGCATTCAGGCTGAGGTTGAAGTAATACTTAGAAGTTAATTTTTATTTGACAATAACACTTCGCTTCTAGAGACACCGTTCTCAGTGTCTATTAATTTCATTGATAATAGTTTCTTTGTTGGAGAAAGAGCTGCTACAATAAAGAATTTCATATAAGTATTAGTTAAGGAAATGAATATAAAATTTTTAATTCTTGACGTTGATGGAACTCTTACAGACAGTAAAGTTTATATGGGTGAAGATGGAGAATTTTTCAAGGCTTTCGATATAAAAGATGGCTGCGGAATAAAAGAGATTCTCCCTAAGTACGGCATTACACCTATAATCATTACGGCAAGGAAAAGTCAAGCACTCGAAAATCGCTGCAAGGAGCTTGGAATTTCTGAATTGCATCAAGGATGCCGTAAGAAACTTGAAAAACTAAATGAAATTCTAAAAAGCAAATCTGAAGATTATAGTTTGGCCAATGTAGCATATATTGGCGATGATTTTTTAGACATTCCTCCTATGCAAGCAGCAAAAGAAGCTGGAGGATTAGGAGCCTGTCCGAATAATGCTATTGATATCGTTAAAGAAATGGCAGATTTCATCTGTAATAAGAATGCCGGTGACGGTGCAGTAAGAGAATTTATTGATTGGTTAGTCGATTTCATCGAAGAAAAAAACATTTCCGAGATAAAGAAATATTCGCCGGATGCTTACCTATTTGCCAAAACATTCTTTAATAAACACATCTTGGATGGAAGTTATCCATTGAATAATGGAGTTATTGCAAATGTAATGACATATATCACCAAACCTGCTGTTCTTACATGTTTTGAAGGTCATAAAAAATACATTGACGTGCAATATATTCTCTATGGAGAAGAGATAATGTCTGTAGAAGACATATCTAATATAAACACAAAATGCGATGCTGAATATGATGAGAATAAAGATGTAACTCTATATGAGTTTAATGGTGGAAAATGTTGCATTTTGAAAGCAGGAGATGTAATTGTTTTAAAGGAAAATGATATACATAGAGGTGCCATTGCAGTAGATATTCCTAAAGAAATCAGAAAAATAGTGTTTAAAGTTCCTATAATCTAATCATCTTTACAAATTAACAAACGTCTATAAAGTTTGATTATATGAATGAATTTGAAAAATACAAAGAGTTTAAAGATAAATGCGATTTCGTATATGAAGGTATCCATGTGAATAAAGCAATTGCTATTTCTATATGGCATGTTGCTAATCAAAGAAATAAAAGCTATTACAACATACGATACTTCATTAATTTCGTCAGAAAGTTGACCGTACCTCAAATGAAATTCAAGAAAGATCAGACTATTCTTTCTACATATGGACGATACAATAGGCCTGACTACAAAGAATTATATCGCATGGTCATAGGTAAGTTAGATAACACCGTGGCCTCATTTGACACATTAGAATGGAAATACAGTTTTTATATTAATTTTCAAATCATCTTTTCCGTACTTAAATTCTTTCTTTTCAAGAAGTTAGGAAACATTTCTTTAATGGATAGATTAGGGTTGATAAGTGAAACCGTTTATTTCTGTTATTTTATAAAAGATTTGAAAAAGAATGACTACAGCCAAATAAAGAAATATTTATCACAATGTGATCATTATAATATAGAAAATGTAATGACACAATTTTTCAAGTTACAAGGTATAAATACTTTATCATTAATCGAGGGAGTATGTTGTGTCTACAAGAAGAACATCCCTTTAGATTGTATACATTATGAGAATTTCGAAACCGATAAGCTTTTGGTTTGGGGACAGTATACTTATGACGAATATGTAAACTGGGGTATATCAAAAAACAACATTGTGGTTGCCGGTTATCCTAAATCATACAAAATTATTGGTATGAAACAATCGAACACTTACAAAAAATGTATGGTGTTATTAGCAAGAGATGCCTACCGAAGTTCAAATGTTTCATTATTGGACATTTTAAAAGAATCAAACACTGATACAGAATATTGTTTAAAACTCCACCCAGGTTCTGATTTTAAATTTTATACTGATTACGCTCAAAAAAATGGAATGGTTATCATACCTAAAGAGGTAACGGTCCAAAGTTGTTTAAATAATGAGAAATTTGATTTTGCAATTGCCGTTAATACAAGTGCATATTTTGACGCATTAATCCAAGGAGTTCCGTGTCTTCGATTTAAAGATAATTCTTTTGAAATAACAGAAGATTATGACGATTTCTTTCATGATAAAATCGAATATGAAAAGGTGCTAAATCAATTGAAATCAATTGAATTGAATCAGTATCAGAAGGACGTTTATACAATACTTAAGCATCACATGGGTATGGGTATAGATAATTACAGGGAAGAAATTCTATCATAAAAATTCAACATAGTATTTACATCAAAAAATCAAACTTTTTTAGATATAACACCTTGATTATCATAGATTAAAATAAAATATCTTTGTAAGAAACGGGGTTCAACACCGAACATCTCATCAAACGAACAAAAAATTACGATTTCACCGAAAATAACGGAGGACTTTGTCTTCATACAACTGCAAAAAAACAACGGAACCGCAACGCTACATGGTGCCAACGGATCCATCTTGGCAAAGAAGGCAACAAGTACCGGTGAAATCGTATTTAATTTGAGTGAATTGCCTAATGGGGTTTATGTAATCACATGCGAAGGAGTAAGTGAAAAGGTGGTAAAGAGATAAAATCACGAAACACCTTTGAGAAATTCTCCAATCGGGAGGGCGAGTTTGTAACTCGCCTCTATACTCGTTGAAACATTACAAGCAAACAAAATATAACAAATGACACCTCACCCCAGGTTTCGCTATCGCTTACCTAGGGCTACTTTTTACATTTTATTTTCTCTTGCAAATTAAGATAAGCTTGATCTTTGCTTTATAAGCAAAGATTTACTTAATTTTGCAAACCGAAAAATTACAAAAAACACATGTTTAAAATGCTACAAGATTCATTTTTCAACAAAACCATCCTAAAAAAAACATTATGTCTATTATGTTTTTTTATTTTTATAGTTGCAAATAGTCATGCAGGGGGTGTTTCCCGATTATATGTAAATCCAAATCATAAATATTATAGACCTATTTCTGAGTATTGCATAATACAGAAAAAAGATGGAGAAACAATAGAAGGTTTTGTTAAACAGTTTAAGTGGGGAGATTACATAAAAGTTAAATCTAATGGTCAAAAATTAAAAATTGAGAGAAACGAAATAAAATACATTGATTTTGTTTTTCTAGGTAATCCTGTAGACGGTAATATCAATATATATAATTACAATTATCCTTGCGTAAGCTTTAGTGATGCCAAAAATGGAGATTTTAATAAGCGAACAGATGAATGGCTTCCATTGATTGTAAAAGGAAAAATCAGTCTTTTTATTTATGATACTGGTAGTGCAACATTTTATGTAGGGAAAAAAGACGACCAAGATTTTACTGTAACTTTATGCAAAGCTTCAGTTTTTGCTGGAGACAAAAAAATAGATAAAGAGTTATTTAGCAGCTTTTTCTTCGATTATCCAGAATTGGTTCAGAAAATAAACGAGATGTCTTATACCTCAGATGACATTATTGATATCGTAAATGAATATAACGCTTATTTCAAATGACAACAAAAAACTCAATAGAATGAAACAACTAATTTCGATTGTCTTATTTCTTCTGACGCTATCATCATTATCTGCACAAGAATTAAAAAATATGGTTTGTGTGGTTAGACAAGATTTTGATGTTAACAAAAAAATAGCATTTCAAAAGATGGCGACTGTACTTTCCAGTCAAGGTTTTTTTTCTGCTAGTAGAGATTTGGAAAGCAGAATCAAAAATTCATTTGGATCTGGATTTGTATATCAATCAGAAAAAGGTAAGTTCTATATCTTAACAAATAAGCATGTAATTGGTGCTGTTAACTCTGCAAACTTGACCTTTTCAAAAGACAGTACAGATATAGATTACTCAAATTGTGAAGTAATAAGAAAGGATGATGAGATTGATTTGGCATTAATCAAATTGCCAGAAAATGCAAAATTCAAAAAATCACTTACGTTAGATACTAAACCTATAGAGGAAGGTATTGAGGTTTGGACTGCAGGTTATCCGGGATTCGGAAACGATCCTCTTTGGCAATTAGGGAAAGGCATTATTTCCAATTCTAACGTAAAAAACGAAGATTTTGAAGAGACTAAAAAAGCGACAATTATTCAACATACAGCTCAAGTTGATCCGGGAAGTTCTGGTGGTCCTCTATTAGTTAAATCAACATCAGGAAATGCAACAGTCTATAAAGTAGTGGGAATAAACACTTGGAAAGCTATGAGAAGAGAAAATGCCAACTTTGCCATTTCTGCTAATGATATTCAGAATTTTGTAAACGAAAGCTTGAGTGATACCTCTAAAAAAGCAGATAATTGTTCATATAAATCTGACTCTTTAAACAAATCAGTAATGGATTTTCTTAGATATATCCATTCGCAGAATCATTACATATCAAAATATATATCTGAGGATTTGGCGGTATCATTCAACGAGCAGACTTTAAAAAAAACTATTAAAAACGCAAGTTATTCTACTCGTGATAAATTACGTAACGGAGAAGGAGTAGAAGGATTGATATTTTTGACAGCAGAAAGAATTGCTTCAAAATACAAAAAAACTAAAGATTTGTCATTAGGAAGAATAGTTGTTTCTAATGATGAAAAAAATGCTGATGTAATTATTATATACAAAGGAAAGGAAGAAGCAACTACTTGGTTCAAGGATTTCAATGGATGGAAACTAAAATCCATTGACATTTTTGATTAAGGTATTCTTAGAATTTTATTACGCTTAATCAGCTTCTTAGACTCAATCCTTTCTGGCTTTAGCGCAGCCAATCGGCTGCTTACTAATTGGACCAATTAGATTAAAATCTTATTGGTCCAATTAGTTTTTCTGCCATTCGGCAGCCTAAAACAAAAAAAACAGGCATTTACCAACAAAAGGTCACCCAAATTAGGTCGATTTTCTATCATTTATTAATCAACTTTATAAAAATCCTTTTCTTAATATTATTTGAAAATCATAACTTTGCAAAATAAAGGTGGGAAAGGTCGCGACTCCTACTTCTGAGATAGTGATTATGGTAGCGGCTGGATTCAAACAAAGTAGGATAAACAGAACGGAATTCTTTTGACAATCAAACGTCAACAGATTCTTTAAAATAAAATTTTCGGATATGAAGATAGCATTAATCGGAGCAGGTAACATGGGTGGTGCAATCATCAAAGGATTGTATCAGAGTAGAGAATGCAAAGCTGAAGATTTTTTCGTTGCAGACGCAAGCGAATCTTCACTAAAAAACATCAGCAAGATCAACAAGAACATTTTCACTACGACCAACAACAACGAGGCCGTAAAAAATGCAGATTACGTACTATTGGCTGTTAAGCCATGGTTGGTTGAAACAATTCTCGACGGATTGAAACCTTCACTTGATCCGAAAAAACACATCATCATTTCCATTGCTGCAGGCGTTAACTTACAGACTATCGCAGACAAGGTAGGAAAAGAGTTCGCTCTCTTCCGTCTTCTTCCAAACACTGCCATATCTTTGCGCGAGAGCATGACTTTCGTCTCTTCTCTCAATACCAGCAAAGAACAAGAATCTTTCATCGTTGAAACATTCAACAAATTAGGAATGGCCATCTCTATTCCTGAATCTCAGATGGGAGCATTCACTTCTGTATCTTCTTGCGGAATCGCTTACGCACTCCGCTACTTAAGAGCAGCTACAGAGGGAGCCGTTGAGTTGGGTATCCGCCCAGACGTAGCACAAGAGGTTATTGCCCAAACAATGATCGGTGCAGCTCAACTTATTCTTCAAAACAAATCAAACGCCGAAGTTGAGATAGACAAGGTTACCACTCCTGGCGGATGGACCATCAAAGGTCTGAACGTTATGGAAGAGTATGGTTTCTCCAACTCCGTTATTAAAGGAATTAAGGCTAATAAATAGGATACGAAATGAACGAGCAAATCAAACAAATTGCAGAGCGTCTGAAAGGATTGCGCGATGCTTTGGAACTGACAGAGCAAGAATTGGCCGATGTTTGTTCCATCTCTAAAGAAGAGTACATTGCCTACGAGAGCGACATTAAAGACATTCCCGTAAGTATCTTGCACCGCATCTCCCAAAAATTCGGAGTCGAGATGACATCGCTACTTTTTGGCGACGACCCGCACATGCGTGCCTATTACTTAACTCGTAAGGATCAAGGAACGGCCATGGAACGCACAAAGGCTTACAAATACCAGTCATTGGCTGCAGGTTTCATCAATCGTAAAGCTGACCCGTTTATTGTAACGGTAGAGCCTAACGACAAGCCCATCCACCTCAATTCACACCCCGGACAGGAGTTCAATATGGTATTGGAAGGCAGCATGATTTTGGAATTGAACGGCAAACAGTTGACTTTGAACGAAGGAGACAGCATCTACTTCGATTCTGGCATAAATCACGGCATGAAAGCCCTTAATGGCAAGACTGTCCGTTTCTTGGCCATCATCATGTAATCAACTTATTTCTTCATAACAAATTCCTCACATCACCCTTTCCGAGAGTTTCTCTCTCATCGGGTTCTGTGAATTTCATAAAAAGACATACAAAATGCTCGAAAAATATTTGCCAAGAATCGACTTCGACTCCTTGGAAGATTTTAAAAAGAATTTTAAGATACACGTTCCGAAGGACTTCAACTTCTCTTACGACGTTGTTGACGAATGGGCAAGAATAAACCCAAAGAAGGTTGCTTTGTGTTGGGTCAATGATAAAGGTGCACATATTGACTTCACCTTTGAAGACATAAAACGCGAATCAGACAAGACAGCTGCTTATTTCCAATCTCTTGGTATTGGAAAGGGTGACATGGTGATGTTGATTTTGAAGCGTCGTTATGAGTTCTGGTTCTCCATTATAGCATTGCACAAGATTGGAGCAGTAGCCATCCCTGCTACACACCTTTTGACAAAGAAGGATATCGTCTACAGAGCCAACGCAGCAACTATCAAAGCGATAGTAGCAGACGGTGAGCAGGTTATCATGACACATATTTCTGATGCATTGGCCGAGTCTCCTTCTGTCGAGAAGGTGATCTCAGTAGGTCCAATCATCCCTGATGGTTGGGAAGATTTTCATAAAGGATTCGAATCAGCAGCTCCATTCGTTAAGCCTGAGCATCCGAACAACAATGATGACATCATGTTGATGTACTTCACATCAGGTACAACAGGCGAACCTAAGATGGTAGCTCATACGTTCACTTACCCATTGGGTCATATTGTAACCGGAAAATATTGGCACAACTTGAATGAAAAGAGTCTTCACCTTACAGTTGCCGATACAGGTTGGGGTAAAGCCGTTTGGGGAAAACTTTACGGACAATGGTTCGTTGGTGCTACTGTATTCGTTTACGATCATGAGAAATTCACTCCAGCAGATATGTTGAAGATGATTCAGGATTACAAGATCACATCTTTCTGTGCTCCTCCAACCATCTTCCGTTTCATGATTAAAGAAGATCTTCACATGTACGATCTTTCTTCTTTGAAATATTGTACAATTGCCGGAGAGGCTTTGAACCCAAGCGTATACAACGACTTTTTAGAGGCTACAGGCGTTAAGTTGATGGAAGGTTTCGGACAGACTGAGACCACCGTAACCATCGCCACTTTCCCTTGGATGGAGCCAAAACCAGGTTCAATGGGTGTTCCAAACCCTGCATACGACATTGACCTTATCACAGCTGACGGTCGTAAAGCCGAGGATGGTGAACAAGGTGAGATCGTTATCCACACTGACAAGGGTTATCCTGTAGGATTGTTTAAGGAGTACTACCGTGACCCTGTGAAGACTAAAGAGTCATGTAACGACAACACCTACCACACCGGCGACCTTGCTTGGCGTGATGAGGACGGTTTCTTCTGGTTTGTTGGTCGTACAGATGATGTTATCAAGAGTTCCGGTTACCGTATCGGTCCTTTCGAGGTTGAAAGTGCTTGTATGACTCACCCAGCTGTTGTAGAGTGCGCCATCACAGGTGTTCCTGATGATATCCGTGGACAGATCATCAAGGCTACAATTGTTCTTTCCAAAGAGTACAAGGACAAAGCTGGAGATGCTCTTATCAAGGAGATTCAAGACCACGTGAAACGTACAACTGCACCGTACAAATATCCACGTATGGTTGAATTTGTAGATGAACTTCCTAAGACTATCAGCGGTAAGATTCGTCGTGTAGAGATTAGAAACAAAGACAAGAAATAAATGACGAAAAGTTCGGGTGCAATCCTTTGTGCCCTACTTTTCCCAAAATAAAGAGATAAAAAGATGCAGAACAAAAGAATCGCAATAAAGATAGGAAGCAATGTGCTTACGAAGAAAGACGGTTCTCTTGACTACACGCGAATGTCAGCTCTAGTTGACCAAATAGCAGAGCTTCACAACCGTGGCGTCGAGATTATTCTCATCTCTTCAGGTGCCGTAGCTGCGGGCCGTTCAAAGGTCTTGGCAGAGAAACTCGACACGGTTTCTGCCCGACAGCTATTTTCTGCCATCGGTCAGGTAAGGTTAATTCACCGTTACTACATGCTTTTCCGTGACCACGGAATCACTTGCGGACAGGTGCTCACTACCAAAGAGAGTCTCAGCACCAGAGGCCATTACTTGAACCAGCGCAACTGCATGTCGGTGATGATCGAACACGGCGTCATTCCTATCGTAAACGAAAACGATACCATCTCGGTAACTGAACTGATGTTTACTGATAATGATGAACTTTCTGGCCTTTTGGCAGCCATGATGGATGCCGAAAAGCTAATCATATTGAGCAATATAGATGGCATCTTCAATGGCAACCCGAGCGACCCTGAATCGTCAGTGATCCGCGAGGTTTTACCGGGAAAGAGAGACCTATCGGCTTACATACAAGCAGGAAAATCCACATTTGGCCGTGGAGGAATGCAGACCAAGACTAACATCGCCAGCAAAGTGGCAGATGAAGGTATCGAGGTCATCATCGCCAACGGAAAGAAGGATAACATCTTGATTGACTTGATGGACAACCAGGAGGAGACAGTTTGTACAAGATTCATCGCCTCGCCTGAGCCGGTTTCAAGCGTGAAGAAATGGATTGCCCACAGCGAAGGTTTTGCGAAAGGCGAAATCCACATAGATGAACGTGCGACGAAGACTTTGACCGGAGAGGAAGAGGCCACTTCGCTTCTTATGGTAGGTGTAACCGATGTGAAGGGTAAGTTTGAAAAAGACGATATCGTAAAGATCATCGGCAACAACGGTGAGCAGATTGGACTCGGTAAGGTTCAGTACAGCAGCACCGAAGCTCGCAAACTTATTGGGATGAAAGGCGAAAAACCTATCATTCATTGCGACTATATGTATATTTTATAGTTAATAGCGTTACTGAAATGAGATGTTGATTTCTCTATAAGAGCAAATAAACATTGGGCGAGCCCTCAAGGCGTATTGGCACATTTACTCAGCCTTTGTGATTTGCTAAAAAAACAACGCTAGAAAATATATAATAAGTAATCAGAAAAAAATCGCTTATGGATTTAACAGATATATTCAAACAGGTTAGACAAGCCTCTGTTGCTTTAAGCCTAATAGACGACGATAAAATAAACAAGGTTCTGTTGGCTTTGGCCGACGAGACCGAAGCTCAAACGGACTATATTCTTGCCGAGAATGCAAAAGACTTGGCAAAGATGGATGAAGCTAATCCGATTTACGACCGCTTGAAGTTAACTGCTGACCGCATCAAAGGCATCGCCGGAGATATGCGAAACGTTACGAAGTTACCGTCTCCATTGGGAAGAATCTTGGCCGACAAAGTTTTGCCAAACGGTTTGAAGGTTAAGAAAATAAGCGTTCCATTCGGAGTAATAGGCATCATCTACGAAGCTCGTCCTAACGTAAGTTTCGATGTATTCTCCCTCTGTTTCAAATCAGGCAACGCCTGCGTTTTGAAGGGAGGAACAGACGCCCATTGTTCCAACAGTGCTATCGTAAAGCTTATCCACTCTGTGCTTGACCGTTTCGGTATCAACCAAAACATTGTAGCATTGCTTCCTGCAGGAAGAGAGGCTACTGGCGAAATGCTCAACGCAGTAGATTACATAGATTTGATCATCCCAAGAGGTAGTTCCAACCTGATCAATTTTGTGCGTCAAAACGCAAAAGTCCCAGTAATTGAGACAGGTGCCGGCATCTGCCACACTTACTTTGACGAGACAGGTGAAAAGGAGAAGGGCGCAGACATCATCTTCAACGGAAAAACGAGAAGAGTGAGCGTCTGCAACGCATTGGATTGCGTCATCATCAACGAGAAGCGTTTGTCTGACCTTCCATTCCTGTGCGAAAGATTGGCCACTAAGAACGTCATCATCTATGCTGACCTAAAGGCTTATACCTTCTTGGACGGTCACTATCCAGTGGAGTTGCTGAAGAAGGCTACAGACGACTCTTTCGGAACAGAATTCCTCGATTACAAATTGTCCATCAAGACGGTTGCCAATATTGACGAGGCTTTGGCACACATAGCCAAATACAGTTCTAAACACAGTGAAGCCATCATCAGTAAGGACGAGGCAAACATCGCCAAGTTTGACAAGATGGTCGACGCAGCTTGTATCTACACCAACACAGCTACAGTCTGGACAGACGGTGCACAGTTCGGTCTAGGTGCTGAGATAGGAATCTCAACCCAGAAGATGCATGCCCGCGGACCAATGGCATTGGAAGAGATAACCACCTACAAGTGGATTATCAAAGGCGACGGACAAACTAGAAATTAAGGTAGGTTCTATTAATTAGCTTTTAATTCACGATATTCATAAAAAAATAAGATATGAGGAAATTACTGATGGCCCAGGATTTGGGCGATTTGAACAAGGCCGTAAAAGAGGCTTTGGAGGTCAAGAAAGACCGTTTCGCTTATAAAAAGCTGGGTGAAAACAAGACCCTTCTTTGTGTTTTCTTCAACAACAGCCTCCGTACCCGTCTAAGTACTCAGAAGGCGGGTATGAACTTGGGTATGAACACAATGGTGCTCGACATTAACCAAGGTGCATGGAAATTGGAGACCGAACGCGGTGTTGTTATGGACGGCGACAAATCAGAACACCTTTTGGAAGCCATTCCCGTTATGGCTCAGTTCTGCGATGTTATCGGCGTACGTTCATTCGCACGTTTTGAGAGCAAAGAGTTCGATTATCAGGAGACAATTTTGAACCAGTTCATCAAATATTCAGGAAAGCCAGTCTTCAGTATGGAGTCAGCTACCGTTCACCCATTGCAGGCCTTTGCCGACTTGATTACCATTGAAGAGCATAAGAAAGTGGCTCGTCCAAAGGTAGTTTTGACATGGGCACCGCATCCTCGTGCACTTCCGCAAGCTGTTCCTAATTCATTCGCAGACTTCATGAACGAGGCTAATGTTGACTTTGTCATCACACACCCTCAAGGATATGAGTTGGATCCTAAATTTGCACGTGGTGCAAAGATCGAGTACAATCAGGACAAAGCATTGGAAGGTGCAGACTTTGTCTATGCAAAGAACTGGTCAGCATACATGGATCCTAACTACGGACAGATTATCAGCAAAGATATGAGCTGGACAGTAACTTCAAAGAAGATGGCTTTGACAAACAACGCATTTTTCATGCACTGCTTGCCTGTTCGTCGTAACATGATCGTTACAGATGAGGTCATTGAAAGCCCACAATCCTTGGTAATTCCAGAGGCAGCCAACCGTGAGATTTCTGCAGAGACAGTGATCAAACGTATCTTAGAGAGCCTTTAATCCAATAGAGAAGAAGAGGCAGCCAACCTTGGTCTCTTCTTTATAACTTTGAAGAGACGGGAAAAATTCCCGTCTCTTCAATTGATTCAAAATTTCTTCAACATTACAAAGGAAATATGTTACTATCCATTCTTGGCCTTTTAGGCGGTTTAGCAATTATTGTACTAGGAGCAAATAAATTAGTAGATGGAGGTTCTGCCTTAGCAGCCCATTATAATATCCCAAACATTGTGATCGGTCTTACTATCGTAGCATTTGGAACTTCTGCTCCTGAATTGATTGTCAGTAGCATGTCTGCCATAGAGGGTCAATCTGCATTAGCATTAGGAAATGTATTGGGTTCTAACATATTCAACATTTTAGGCATCATCGGTATTTCTGCCATGATCTATCCAATGAACATTTTGAAAAACACCACGACCATTGAGGTACCTTACGCCATCCTTTGTTCACTCGTTATTTTAGGAACTTTCTTCATAGGTGAACAGGCCATTGGGATATGGGAAGCGGTTTTTTTCCTTGTTCTTTTCGGAGTTTTCAATATTTACACTACGTACGTAGCCACACATAACCAAGCTGAAGAGGTAAGCATCAAGACCCTATCCTTATGGAAATCCATTCTATTCATTCTTATAGGTTTTGCAGGCCTCTTCTTAGGAGGAAAATGGTTGGTCAATTCTGCCATTGAGATTGCTACGGTAATGGGCATTTCAGAACGCATCATCGCAGTTACGATCATCTCCATCGGCACTTCCCTACCCGAGCTTGCCACCTCTGTCGTAGCAGCCCGCAAGCACCAAGTCGAGATGGCAGTTGGAAACGTTATCGGTTCCAACATCTTCAATACCCTATTGATTTTAGGTGTATGCGGTTTGATTTCTCCCATCGAGATAGCAACTGAAAGTTTGATGGATATCTATTTTAACATCTTCGCAACCTTGTTATTGTTTCTTTTCATCTTCACAGGAAAAGGCCGTCAGATCGAAAGATGGGAAGGCTTCTTACTGATCTTTATTTATGTGGCTTATGTGGTCTATTTAATTGTAGGATAGATCATCAAATACGAATCAACTTGATTTTGACAGAGGAATTTTAAAGCGTAATACATCATTTCGAAATTTTGTAGTTGCATGTATTTGCACGAATTTTTGCTGTCCATAAAACCGCGTGAGACCGACCAAAATTCATCTCCTTTATTAATTATGACTTCTACAAAGTTCTGCCTATAACTGCACTTGTTTATTCATCTACAATTTTCCTTTTTTTTATTATATTTGCACTCATTTTAATCTGTTAAGGAAGAGAAATGCATAGAGGAATAGGTAAAATAGCAGAAGCAGCCTTGATAGACCGCACAACGGTACAAGTCCGATTCAGCGAAGTAGATTCCATGCGCATCGTGTGGCATGGTGAATACATCCGTTATTTTGAAGATGGACGAGAATCTTTTGGCAGACGATACGGGCTCTCTTATATGAACCTCTATGAAGCAGGTTATAAAGTTCCAATAGTGGAGATCAACTGTGAATATAAATCGCCTTTGATGGTAGACGACAGAGCTATTGTTGAAACACGATTTATAAACACAGATTCTGCTAAAATAGTTTTTGAATATTCTGTTTTTAGAGAAGTAAATAATACTTTAGTTGCAACGGGCCGAAGCGTACAAGTTTTCTTAGATAACGAGGATCAACTTGTCTTATCGAACCCGGATATTTATTTGGAATGGAAAAAGAGATGGAAAATCATAGAGTAGTCTATGCTGTTGGTGATAATATCATCACCTCTTTAGGCACAACCACTCGAGAAAATGTGGACAATATTCAGGCCGAAAAGACAGGAATAAAGAGATACGAGAACGCCTCTTTGTTTCCAGAACCTTTCGTTGCCTCTATTATTGACGATAGTCGTTTGAAAACTTTTCCTTTGTGGGAAAAGTTATCCAACTATCACCGTTTGGAGAAACTAATGATCCTATCGGCTTCCGATGCTTTGCAGAGATGCGGTGTTGATGCCAGTTCCAAACGTACCGCTTTCATCTTCTCCACTACCAAAGGAAACATTGATCTGATTGCCAAATCAGAGACTTTGAATCCCGACGCCGAGCTTGCTAACATGGCGCTTCATGTCTCTACTTTCTTCAAGTCTACAAACAAACCCTATATAATTTCAAACGCTTGTATTTCAGGAGTTTTGGCCATTCTTTTAGGTCAAAGGCTTTTGAAATCAGGAGAATACGACCATGTGGTTCTGATTGGTGGCGATTTGACGACGGAGTTTATCATTTCAGGCTTCATGTCATTCAAATCGGTCAGCCCTAATCCTTGCAAGCCTTACGACAAGAGTCGTGATGGATTGTCGATGGGCGAAGGCGCAGCTACATTGATTTTGTCTGTCGACAAGTCGTTGGTCAAAGATGCAACGCCTATCATGGTAGCCGGCTGCTCCAGCAGCAATGATGCCAACCACATCTCAGGCCCGTCACGTACAGGTCATGAGTTGCACCTAGCCATTACCCATGCCATGCAAGAGGCTGGATTAAAGGCATCAGACATCCACATGATAGACATGCACGGAACAGCCACCGTCTACAACGACGAGATGGAGTCGAAGGCCGTAGGCCTTACCCATTTGGAGAGTTCTCCGCTATTGAGTTTAAAGGGCTACATCGGACATACAATGGGAGCATCCGGACTGATTGAGTCCGTTGTTTGTTTGGAAGCCATCCGCAGACAAATGTTGTTCCGCACATTAGGATTCTCAGAATTGGGCGTGCCTGTAAATGTCAATGTGACAACAGAGACCCGTCCGGCACAGATAAAGAACATACTGAAGACCGCATCCGGTTTCGGAGGCTGCAACGCAGCTGTCATCTTCTCTACTGAGAAGAGCGGCAACAAAGTGCCAAACGATGATTGCGCAAAGACCATCAAGGAATGCGTTATTGCCGACAAAAAGGTGATGATTGACGGGAAGACTGTTTTTGACGGTTCTGACTACCAAGACTACGCAGCCTTCATACGTGCAGCCTTCAAGTCCATTTCCGAGCCATACATGAAGTTCTCCAAGATGGACGACCTTTGCAAACTTGGACTTATTGCAACTGAATTCCTTTTGCAAGGTGTAAATCTGCACGAAAAATATGCAGAGGATGAGATTTCCATGCTTTTGGCCAACCGTTACTCCTCATTGGACACGGACATTACGCACCAGCACATCATCGACGACAGAAGCACATATCAGCTAAGTCCGGCTGTGTTTGTCTACACATTGGCCAACATTGTAATGGGCGAAGTCAGCATCCGAAACAAATTCAAAGGAGAGAACCTCTTCTTGATAGATGAGAAGTTTGACAGAAAACGAATGGAACAAATCGCATCTCTCTCCCTCTCCTGCGAGAACACAAAAGTGATGATAGTAGGTTGGGTAGATTTTTTTAAAGATGATTATTCTGCTCATTTACTATTAGTTGAAAAGAAATAACTTGAAACGAATATCGTTCTAAAATAGAAACTGTAATATAGATTTTTTGAATGGAAGATTTAATAAAGAACTTAAAAGTGCAATTGATTGAAGAGTTGAATCTTGAAGATGTGAAACCACAGGATATCGACACAGACGCTCCACTTTTCGGAGACGAAGGTTTGGGTCTTGACTCCATCGACGCTCTAGAAATCATTCTTCTTCTTGAGAAACATTATGGATTGCACATCGGCGACCCTAAAGAAGGAAAGAAAATTTTCTATTCCATCCAGACTTTAGCAGACTTTATTTCTGCAAATAAGAAATAAAAAGATGAGCAGTTACGTAACCGGCATCGGTGTCATATCAGCAATCGGCAAAAATGTAAAGGAGAACCTCGAAGCACTATTGGCTAAGAGGACGGGCATTTCATGCCTCACTCTTTTCGAGTCCACCCACGACGTGCCTGTGGGCGAGCTGAAGCTCTCAAACGAAGAGCTCCAGCAGATGCTCGGATTGCCCATAACGAAGACCTATTCACGAACCGCCCTTTTGGGCATGGTGGCAGTCAAAGAGGCCTTGACAGATGCAGGCATAAAGACCAACTCCGGTTTGAGGATTGGCCTCATCTCTTCCACTTCAGCGGGAGGAATGGATCTAAGCGAGAACTTCTACAAAGAGATGCTTGCAAAGCCCAATGGAGGACGATTACGTAACGTTATTTCCCACGATTGCGGTGACAGTACGGAGAAGATTGCAGACTTCGTGGGCATCCGCGACTACGTGACCACCATTAGCACGGCCTGTTCGTCATCAGCCAATGCCATTATGTTGGCAGACCGTATGCTGAAGCACAATCTGCTCGACGTTGTTGTGGCAGGAGGTATTGATCCACTTTGTCTGTTTACGATCAATGGTTTCAGTTCGTTAATGATTTTAGATAAAGAGTTGTGTCGTCCGTTCGATGAGACTCGTGCCGGCCTCAACCTAGGCGAAGGTGCCGGTTTCATTGTGCTGCAACGCGAAGATACTTTAAAAGACAAGAAACCATACTGCCAATTAGCAGGATATGCGAACGAGAATGATTCTTACCACCAAACGGCAACTTCGCCTGATGGTGACGGACCCTTACGCGCTATGGCAGGAGCCTTGAAAAAGGCAGGTTTGAAACCTGAGGATGTGGACTATGTCAATGTTCACGGAACAGGAACAGGAAACAATGACCAGTCGGAAGGTACCGCCTTGAAGCGACTTTTCGGCGATAAGATTCCCCATTTCAGCTCAACAAAGGTCTATACAGGCCATACACTAGGCGCTGCAGGAGGAATCGAGGCTGTTTACTCCATCCTCTCCATCACACAGGATGTGGTATTCTCGACCTACAATTTCAAGAACCCTATGACAGATATCATGCTCACGCCAGTGGTGGATACCATCCATAACGCAGGCGTTAACGTTGTGATGTCCAACTCGTTCGGATTCGGAGGAAATGTCTCCTCATTAGTTTTCTCTTCCCTAAAAAAATAACAGGTATGAAGAGTTGTTACATAGAAAATATTAGCTCAATCAGCCCTCAGAACACTTTCGGTACAGAAGAGTTCCTAGACAACATTATCGAAAGGAATCCCGAGATACCTTATCTGTCGGCCATTGAGCCCGATTATAAGCTCTGCATCCTCAACGCAGGATTGCGCAGACGAATGAGCCATGTCATCAAGATGGGCGTAGCCGTCGCACTCGAATGTGTGAAGGGCTCTACGGTCGAGAATCCAGATGCCATCATAACCGCAACAGGTCTTGGTTGCTTAGCCGACACGGAGAAGTTTCTGAACTCAATCGTGGTTAACAACGAGCAGCTTTTAAACCCTACAGCATTTATTCAGTCTACATTTAATACGATTGGCGCTCAGATTGCACTAATCCTAGAAAATAAAGGATATAACTTCACATATGTTCACCGCGGGTTCTCTTTCGAGACAGCGTTGATTGATGCCATGATGCAGTTGACCGACGACGAGGCAACGCGTGTTTTGGTAGGAGCGATAGACGAGATTACCCCTTCCGAATATGAAGTGACAAAACGTTTGGGTTTCTGGCGAAACGGCGCCGTAATGGGCGAAGGGGCACAATTCTTCATGCTCTCTTCTGAAAAGACAGAAAGCTCGTACGCTGAGTTAATAGACGTTCATCAGTTCCAATTGAAGGATAACGAAAAAGCTGACGACAAAATCAACGCCTTTTTGGACAAGCATTCGCTTACGATGAAGGATGTTGATTTAGTGGTTTTAGGCAACAGCGGAGATAAGCGTTTGGATGTTCTGTTCCAAAACTTTAAAAGCGGGATTTTAGCTAACACTCCCACCGCAGAATTTAAGCATCTTTGCGGTGAGTATCATACAGCAGCATCGTTTGGTGTTTGGTGTATTGCCAACATTCTGAAACGACAGAAACTGCCGTTCGCTATGCATCCTAACGGAAAGGTTGACAAACTGGAGCGAGTACTTTTGTATAACTCGTACCAAAACGTCAACCACTCAATCTATCTTCTTGAAGCTATTTAGAATATTAAATATATGGTGGTTCCGCTATTTCTGATATTAATTTTTACAATTCTGATCTCGTTGGTGTATGCCTCTTACGAGATTTCGTCAGGGTTTTATGTGAAGGCATATTGCAGAAAGAAAACGACAGAAAAAGTGGTAGCACTTACTTTTGACGACGGTCCACATCCAGAGAACACAGAAAAAGTTCTCTCGGTACTGAAGAGATGGGAGGTTGAAGCAGCTTTTTTCTGCATTGGCGAGAATGTAAAGAAATATCCCAGTTTGGCAGAAAGGATGTTTATCGAAGGACATCTTATTGGGAACCACTCCTATTCTCACGTGAATAGTTTCCCTTTGTTGAAAAAAGAGAAGATGGTGCAAGACATTCGGAAAGCCGACGATGTTATTTATGCATCAACAGGCGTACCCGTCCACTATTTCCGTCCGCCATTCGGAATAACCAATCCTTTGGTAAAGAAGGCTTTGAAGCACTTCGATTACTATGTGATTGGTTGGAGTATCCGTTCGTTCGACACAACAACAGACAATGTAGAGAAGATCGTTGCCCGCATTGAGCGACAGATAAAACCAGGAGCTGTTATCCTGATGCACGATAGGCTTCCCTACTCCGCAGAGGTATTGGAACGTGTACTCACCTTCCTTACCGAAAACGGATACGAGATAAAAAGAGTAGATAAATTGTTCAATATAATTTGATAAGCATGAAAAGATTGATGGTATTATGTATGGTTTTGATGGTTTGTTTTTCCATAACAACGGCACAAAACGATTTGAAACCCGTCACTGATGTAAATACACTTACATCCAAGATAAATACGGAGATGAAGAAGGTTTCTTCCCTCCAAAGCAAATTTAAGCAGGTAAAACATATTGCCACGATGAAGAGTGACCTCATTTCCAATGGTAACTTCTTCTATTCAAAATCAGATAAAGTTTGCCTTGAGTACACCTCTCCAATGGAGTATTTGATTGTTATCAACGGTTCAAAAATCAAGATGGACATGAATGGCAAAAAGACTGTTTACGACGTCTCTTCCAACGGACTTATGCAAGAGATGGTGACAGTGATATCTTCTTGTATGACAGGTAACATAAAAACACTCAACTCCAAATATAAAATTGAGTATTTCCAAAATGAAAAGGAGTATGTGATAAAAGTTTACCCAACAGACTCTAAAGTAAAGAATTTGATTTATGAGGTTGACCTTCATCTTTCAAAGAGCGACATGTCCGTATCATCGATGAAGATGATCGAAGCCTCTAAGAATGCGAAAGCGAATGATATAGATTTCACGGAATATATATATACAGAAAAGAAACTTAACGGCACCATTCCTGCAGACAAGTTCAACGTTCAGAAATAAATAGATTTATGCGAATAACTCTTTTAGCTATCTCCCTATTTCTTCTTTCAGCTTGTACTCCAAAAATTTTCAAAAATATGGAGAAGGTTGGGAAGGTGAACATCACAAAGGCGGAGCTCTATCCTATCTTTGTGGAGGCAGATACTGTTCAATCATTCAACATGGAGATAGACTATAAAGAAAACAACTTCGCTGGAATACTTTTGGTCTCCAGAGGAGAAAGGCCCAATTCATCACAGCTCATCTTTACAAGTTACTTTGGAATGACTGTCTTTGATTTTGAGATAAATGCTGACAGCCTGGTCGTGAACCGTTGTTTGGATCAGATGAATAAAAAGATGGTAATTTCCACTTTAGAGAAAGATTTACGCACTTTGTTCCTATACAATGTTCCGGAAACGATGAAGGCGAAGAAGTACCAGAAAGGAACGCTGACAGGTTACAAAGCCAAAGCGAATGACGGCAAAGCGTACTACATGGTAGACGATTCGGCACGCCAGTTAAAAAAGGTTTATTGCCCGGCCTGCATTAAAGCATTACAGATAGATTTTAAGCAGTACGAGCAAGGATTTCCCTCTAGCATTGAGATGGAACATCCTAAAATTGGATTGAAAATGAAAATTGAAAAATTAAAATAATACGAATAGACGGATGAAAAAGATAGTCGTTTTTTACTACACTCAAAGTGGTCAAGTGCTAAACATCATGCACAACATTTGTCAACCTATTGTAGAAGCTGGCGATGAGGTTATCTATAAAGAGATTGTTCCAGAAAAGAAATTCCCTTTTTATTGGAATTGCAGCAACTTTTTCGAGATTTTTCCTGAAACACGTTTAGGCATTCCGCCTTACGGAATCAAAGAGATGGACTTATCTGACGTACAAGATGTTGATCTAGTGATAGTGGCAGGACAATCTTGGTATTTGTCCCCATCTCTTCCTATCCAATCTTTTTTCATTTCAGAACAAGTAAAAGAGTATCTAAAAGGAAGAAATATTATCTTTGTGAACGGATGTCGAAACATGTGGTATATGACCATCCGAAAAATTAGGAAATACGTATTCGAAGCGAAGGCTAATTTAGTAGGACACATTGTGTTGCAAGACATGGCCGCTAACTTGGTGAGCGTAATAACAATCGTCAGATGGTTATTTCACGGAAAGAAAGAGGCGTCTGGAATTTGGCCTCGCGCTGGCGTTTCGGAGAAAGACATAAAGGAGTCATCACGTTTTGGAAAGACCATCAAGTCTGCAATGGATGCCAATGACTACAGCAAGCTGCAAGAGCAGTTGATGGATGAGAAGGCTATTATCTATAAACCTGGATTAATTTTTATAGAAAAGACAGGTCATCGGATTTTTGATATTTGGGCTAAATTTATCCGAAAAAAAGGAGGATACGAAGATAAAAACAGATCTTTCAGAAAAACACTTTTCTTTTTATATCTCTTTTTTGTTCTCTACATTGTATCTCCAATTGGAATCTTAGTATTTTATCTGACATATCCTATTCGTGCACTCTTTATTGGTAAACAGAAAAGAGAGGCTTGCTACAATTTAGGATGGAGCGAAGACAAAAAAATACAATAATGAATATTACCGACTATTTTATTTTTCTTAAAATGGTCGTCAAAAAATAAATGAATATGAAAGAAGCTGTTTACATAACAAAAGCCTCTAAGTTTTTTCCCAACTCACCAATCACAAATGATGAGATGGAGAGCTATCTTGGCATGGTGAATAACCAACCTTCAAAAGCAAGAAGGATAGTATTGGGTAAGAATGGGATCAAGACACGTTATTATGCATTGGATAAAGATGGCAATGTAACCCATACAAACGTTGGTATGGCAGCTATCGCTATAAGAAAACTGTTCGAAACAGGTGAATTGACATACGACGATGTTGACGTTCTGGCTTGTGGAACATCCTCTCCAGAACAGTTATTACCATCGCATGGCATCATGGTTCAAGGCGAAATGGGTGGCAAGAGAAATATAGAAGTAACCTCATTTGCGGGTTCTTGTTGTACAGGTATTCAGGCCCTTAAATATGCATATATGTCCGTTATGCTGGACAGCACAAAGACTGCCGTTGCTTCGGCATCAGAACGTCTTTCTGCATGGATGAAAGCCTCTTATTTCGAGAAAGAGACGGAAAAATTCCTTGAACTAGACTCTCACCCGTTGTTGGCCTTCGAAAAAGAGTTTTTACGCTGGATGCTTTCTGACGGTGCTTTAGCACTCTTGCTTCAGAGCAAACCTGCCACATCAGGACTTTCACTTCGCATCGACTGGATTGAGACCACCTCATACGCAAACGAGAAGGAGACTTGCATGTATGCCGGTGCCGAAAAAGACGAAAACGGAATTCTGAAAGGTTGGACCTTTTTCCCTGAATCGGTATGGTTGACCAAATCTCTTTTCTCCCTAAAACAAGACACCCGACTTTTGGGCGAAAACATTGTCAAACTAGGAGGAAGATATATGATGGAGTTGGCTAAGAAGCACAACTTTACGGCAGACGATATCGATTGGTACATGCCTCACCTCTCTTCCATGTTTTTTAAAGACCAAATTCTAAAAGAATTCGAGAACTTAGGTTTCTATATACCTGAAGAGCGTTGGTTCTTAAACTTACCAAAAGTTGGAAACATCGCTTCCGCTTCCGCTTTCGCCATGATCGAGGAGCTCTTATATTCTGGAAAGCTTAAAAAGGGACAGAAGGTTTTAATGATGGTGCCAGAAAGTGCACGTTTCTCTTACGGTTACTGTATGTTAACCGTTTGCTAATAGTTTAAACTTTTTTATTTTATGAAAGTAGAAGACGTTCCTCAAGATTTGAAATATTTTAAAGATACCGTCATGCGTGATGTAACATACGCTGTCGACAAAGACGGTAATTATAAAAGCGTGATGAGTGATGGTTGGAGTGTAAAAAACGATGCTTTGGACATTACCTTAGAAGACATCAATGAAGAGTGCGAAGCCATCAGACAAAGAGTTTTGGCGGGAGAAACTAGTCCGCTAGAATACCATGCGGCCAAAAATTTTATGGCGGTAGACCTACTTTCTGACTACACAGGATTCTCTAAACGAACCATACGTAAACATTTCGACCCAAATACATTTTCACAACTTGATGGGGAGACTCTAAACAAATACGCAGATGTACTCCGCATTACAGTAGAAGAACTGAAATCTGTTCCCAAATAATTACTACAGAAATGGAATTGAAATTCGAACATAGACCAGCAGCTCACTGCGAAAATGGTGTAATTTCCAACATGTTGAGGTTCTACGGATTTGAACTATCCGAGCCAATGATTTTCGGATTGGCTAGCGGTATGTTCTTTTCGCACACGCCTTTCGTGAAGATGGCAGGAATGGCTGTCACCTCTTTCCGCACATTTCCTGGCATACTTTTCTCCAGAATTTCCAAGCTACTTGGATTCAAAATCACAACGAAAAGATATCTAAACGAAAAGAAGGCCATTGCCGACATGGAAAAAGTGCTCCTCTCGGGCAAACCGGTAGGCTGCGTAGTCGGTATGTACTACCTTCCCTACGTGCCTTTGGAATACCGTTTCCACTTCAACGGACATAACATCTGCATTATCGGTAAAGACGAGCAGACCGGCGAATATATAGTGAGCGACCCAAACGCAGTTGAGAAAGTTCGTATTACGAAAAAAGATTTAATAAAAGTACGTTTTGCCAAAGGAGGAACTTATCCCCTTCTGGGACAGATGTACTGGATAGAATCAGTTCCAAATGAGTTGCCAGACTTGGTACCTATGATCAAGAAGGCGATCAAGAAAAACTGTTGGCTGATGACCTCCCAGCCTAAATGGCTTCCTTACTTCGGTGTTAATGGTATCTATTACCTTTCACGCAGAATAAAGAATTGGGAGAAGGAGATGGGACCGCGTAAGGCCTCTCTCAACTTGGCCCAAATTATCCGAATGTTGGAAGAAATCGGTACCGGTGGTGCAGGATTCAGATACATGTTCGGCGCTTTTCTTCAAGAAGCCGCGCAAAAAACGGGCATTGAGGAGTTAAACGATTATTCCAAACGAATCACAGACATTGGCGACCTTTGGCGTGATTTTGCTTATAAAGCAGCCCGCATATTCAAGAAACGCCAAGGAGAAACATATACATACGACGACTTGTCTGAGGTACTCTACAAAATAGCCGTATTGGAAGAGAAATTCTATAAAGAGCTTAAGACTGTTGTCTGATTTCCTCTTCGCACCCCAAACCCAACAAACAATGACACAAATCATAGAAATAAAAAATTTGCAGAAGACCTACAAAGGGAACGTCAACCCCTCTGTAGATGGATTGTCATTGTCTGTGGAAGAGGGTGAGATTTTTGGACTTCTAGGTCCGAACGGAGCAGGGAAAACAACCACCATCAGAATCTTATGTGGATTGGTTACGCCAGACAGTGGTGATGTCACTGTCTGCGGTTACTCCATCAAAAATGAGATGGATAAGATCAAACCCTTGATAGGTGTTGTGCCTCAGGACTTCGCTCTTTATCCTTCACTTACTGCAGTAGAAAATCTCAAAATTTTTGGCGGCATCTATAACATTCCCAAGAAAGTGCTGATGCCTAAAATCGATTCACTCTTAGAGATTTTCGGACTGACAACCAGCCAAGACCGAACCATAGAGAAGTACTCAGGCGGAATGAAACGACGCGTCAACCTCATAGCAGGATTACTTCACAATCCACGCATTCTTTTCTTGGACGAACCTACGGTTGGAATCGATGTACAGTCGCGTCATGTCATCATAGAAAATTTAAAGCGAATAAACCAAGAAGGGACCATAATGATCTATACTTCGCACCACCTCGACGAGGCAGAACATTTCTGTACCTCCATCGCTTTGGTCGACGACGGAAGGATTATTTGCAAAGGCACACCGAAGACTTTGATAGAAGAGGCGGGTGCAAAAAATCTGGAGGAACTTTTCTTACAGAAAACAGGTAAAAAGTTAAGAGACTGATGCGTAGATTCAAGGCATTATTATACAAGGACATTCTTCTGCTGATCCGCGATTTACCGGGATTGGCAATGATGTTTATAATGCCTTTGGCATTGGTCATTCTGATGACCTATCTACAAGACAGCACCTTCAACTCCATCACTGAGAATAAGATTCCACTGTTGCTGTTGGATGAGGACCAAGACTCTTTGGGAATCTCTATCGAACGCAGCATCCGTCAATCGCATATCTTCAATGTCGACACGACACTTAAAGAAGAGAGATTGACTGCCTCCTCATTAGAGAAAGCTGTAGCAAAAGGCGACTATCAGATAGGCATCGTCATTCCGAAGAACACAACGGAGAATATCCGTCAGAGCATTCGACAGAGCGTGCTTAAGACATTCGGTTCAGACTCAGCCTCAACAGCAATCGAGATGGACAGCATCGCCATCTTCGTTGACCCTACCACCAAGAATTCATTTAAATCGACTATCATCAGCTCGATTCAAGAATATGCTGCAAAACTGCAGACCGGTTTCGTACTTCGCGAAGTCTCAATCGAAGTGAAAAGGCTCTTGCCTATCCCTATGGGAGAGATTGAAATATCTGAGGATATGATCGGCATCAAAGAGCAGTATGCACGTCTGGATCAAGGTCGATTGATACCCAACTCCGTACAGCATAATGTACCGGCATGGGGAATGTTTGCGGTCTTCTTCATCGTCATCTCACTTGCCGGCAGCATCATAAAAGAACGTGAAGACGGCAGCTTCACCCGACTGATGACCATGCCCTGTCCCTATTGGCTCTATCTGATGGGAAAGGCTGGGGTTTATTTAATGGTATGCCTTTTGCAATTACTGCTGATGTTCCTGATGGGCATCTATATATTGCCTATGTTAGGACTGCCAGCCTTGGAGATGGGCCACTGTTACGGAGCCATCATCCTGATGTCAATCTCATCTTCGTTGGCAGCTATCGGTTACGGAATTGCCATCGGTAAGATTGCAACCAGCAACCAGCAGTCTGCTATTTTCGGATCTATCTCGGTAGTCATTATGGCTGCCATCGGAGGCGTCTGGATTCCGGTGTTTGTAATGCCGAATATCATGCAGACGCTCTCCAAAATATCTCCTCTCAATTGGGGTTTGTCCGGATACTACGACATCTTTGTCAGAGATGGAGATTTGCTGTCCGTCTTACCTGAGAGCGGAACGCTATTGGTTTTCGCCATTCTTTGTGTCGTGACGGCTATTGTCTACGACCGGAAAAAGAGAAGATAAATAACTTTCTACTCCACTATTAAGTGTATATTTGCAAATATTTTTAAACGCTATAATTTAACGCTATGTCAGAAGAAGAATTAATTGAACAATTGAAAACGCAGATTATTGAAGCCCTTTCATTGGAAGACATCACACCTGCAGACATTGACCCAGACGCTCCACTATTTGTAGAAGGACTAGGATTAGACTCTATCGATGCCATTGAATTGATGCTTCTACTTGAGCGAAACTACAACATACACATTGACGATCCTAAGAAACGTCGTGAAGTATTGACATCTGTTCGTACAATGGCTCAACTCATCCAATCTCAAGGAAAGGAATAAGAGATAAATGGCGAGACGAGTTTTCATCACAGGATTCGGTATCATTTCTGCGATAGGAAATGGAGTGGAAGAAAATTTCAAATCTCTTACAGAGAAGAGAAGCGGAATAGGAAAGGTTTCTCTTTTAGAGACCTCTCTTTCCAACTACCCTGTTGGAGAGATAAAAGCAGACTCCGAAACATTGGCCAAGATGGGCGGTATAGAGTTGTCTACAATAGACAGCCGTACTTTCCTTATAGGACTGATTGCCGCAAAGGAAGCGGTCCAAATGTCAGGATGCGAAGAATATCTCTCTTCGATGGGATTGGTTGGTTCAAACACCGTAGGTGGGATGGACCTGAACGACCGTTACTATCGTGAACTCATCTCAGGCAACGGCACCAACAAAGACAAAGTCATTTCTTTCGATTGTGCCGATGCTGGCGAACGAATCGCCAACCATTTGGGTATCACCCACAATATCACAACAATCAGCACCGCTTGTTCCTCTTCGGCCAACACCATCATGAACGGAACAAGGATGATTAAGAACGGCATTGCCGACCGCATGTTGGTCGGAGGCATGGATGCCCTCTCCCGTTTCTCCATAAACGGATTCAACTCTTTGGAAATCCTCTCACAGACAGGTTGTAAACCTTTCGACAAAAATCGTGACGGAATCACGGCAGGAGAAGGTGCTGCCTTTCTCGTTCTAGAAGCAGAAGATGTTGTGGGCAGCCGAAAAATCTATGGCGAAGTAAGCGGATATGCCAACCGCAACGAAGCATTCCATGCAACGGCCTCATCGCCCGATGGCGAAGGAGCCGTGCAAACAATGGAGAAGGCTTTGGCCTCTTCCCACCTTCAACCTTCAGACATTGACTATATCAATGCACACGGCACAGGTACCCTCGTCAACGACATCTCCGAAGGCAGAGCATTGGACAAGGTATTCGGAGAGAATGTTCCATTGTTCAGTTCAACAAAAGGATATACAGGACATACCTTTGCAGCAGCAGGCGCCATTGAGGCTGTTTTCTCGCTGCTCGCCATCAACCGTGGCGTTGTTTTTCCAAACATAGCTCTCAATAACAAGCTGGAAGAGATGAACGCAAACCCAACTACAGAACTATGTGAACACCCTGTCCGTAACGTACTTTCGAACTCTTTCGGATTCGGAGGATCCAACACGACTTTAATTTTTTCCAAGATATAGATAAACTTTGATCATGCAGGCTTATATAAATTCCACAGGCATTATATCTCCCCAGCAAACATACGACGGTACTTTTTTTGCCACACCCATTGTGAATACAGAATCCATGATTCTGAATGCAATGGAACCGGTTTACAAGGAGATTATCAATCCCGTATTGCTACGACGCATGTCGCACGTAATTAAGATGGGATTAGGAGCCTCCAACCTCTGCTTGAAAGCTGCCGAAGGCATCCGTCCAGACGCCGTAGTGGTTGGTACGGGACTTGCCTGCCTCTACGATCTGGAGAAATTTCTGCTCTCTATCGACGATTACCACGAGAAAATGCTTTCGCCGATTCCTTTCATCAACTCTTCACATAACACAGTCAGTTCGCAGATAGCCATCATGAATAAACTGACAGGCTACAACATAACCTACTGCCACCGTGCCATATCGTTCGAAAGTGCGTTGATGGATTCTCTAATGCTGATTGCAGAAAACGAGGCAGACAATGTACTTGCAGGTGGAATCGACGAGTTCTTGCATAACTATTACGCCATATTCAACTTACTGAGTTATTGGAGAAAAGAAACCATTTCTAATCTCTCACTTTTCGAAGGTTCTCACGCAGGAAGTATTCCTGGCGAAGGTGCCGCCTTTTTTCTTTTGGGAAAAGAGAAGAACGAAAACACATTGGCAAAACTGATAGATGTACAGACCTTTGTTACAAAATGCGACGTCTCTTATTTGAATAATGAGATAGACAATCTGCTCAAGCGCAATGGTTTGCAGAGAAAAGATGTAGATCTCTTCCTTTTAGGACGAAACGGTGACAACCAGCACGACGGTATCTATCTCGATTTAGAAAAGAGATTACCAGAGACAAGCTGTGTAGCCTATTTCAAACATCTGTGCGGCGAATACATGACTGCCAGTTCGTTTGCCACTTGGGTAGCTGCAAACATATTAAAGACGCAGAATATTCCTGACTGTCTCATCAAAAAAGCACCCGCTCAATCTCAGATTAAGCGAATTCTGATTTACAACCACTATTTGGAAAAAGAACACGGCCTTATTTTGCTGGAAGCAAAATAAGATGAGATTTCTTATTTCAAAAATCTATATTTTATCCTTATTTAATTGAACATCACGACGGTATGATATACCTAATCGATATGGATTTGTTGCTACCGAACAACGTCGATTAAACGTGATGCACACAGGGCGTTCTCCAACCGGGGTTGCTTGCTTCCAACAAGCGAAATCTCCGCACACACATCCGAAAACCAGATAACGTTTCGTAGCCCTCCAATCGGGAGTGCTAGATTTCATCTAGCGCATTTCATTCCATCGAATTTTGAAACATTACAACCATTGCCCCCGAACCCCAGGTTTCGCTCCGCTCACATGGAGCCACCAAGGGGCCACCCTTCCTGATAGGTGCAACGCCGAAGGATGGTGAGATAACATCATAAAACCCCTAAATAACAGCTCAAATTTTCTAACGATAAAACAAAAGAGTTTCATAGTTATTTACCTAATTCTTACTACCTTTGCATACCAATATTAGGTGATATGCTGAAGTTTCTTAAAACATACGCATTGTTTATATCAATGCTCTTTGGAATGGTGTTCCATAGTATTTTTACTGACATCTCTTTCGTGACCAAGTACTTCATGGACGAGCCACTGAAAGACATCACCTTCATCACCACATATCTGCTTTTCTGCATGTTATTCATCACCTACTGTAAAGTGTCTCCCCGACAGATGAAAATCAGACGTCTGCACTATTGGTTGGCAGGAATACAGTTAAGCGGATGTTTTCTGGTCTATGGTCTGCTTTACTACTTCGATCCTAATGCAGCCGAGGGCGGTTTAATTTGCATACTAGCCCCTACAGCCACATCAGCTCCTGTCATCACCGGACTTTTAGGCGGTAGTGTAGCTACTCTTGCCACTTATAGCATCACCAGCAATCTAGGCATCGCCTTGATTGCACCACTTATCTTCTCGTTAATTGGTGCTCACGGACAGACAGGCATTGATCCAACCTTCATAGAGTCCTTCTTAACCATTTGTTCAAAGGTTATTCCTTTGGCTATCTTCCCATTTGTGTTATCGATGATCATTCAGAAGTTAATTCCAAGACTTCACTATTACATCCGCACCCGCCAAACAATCTCTTTCTGGTTGTGGGTAATTGCATTGGCATTACTGATGGCACATACCACTAACGATATAATACACATGGACAGCTCCTATTACAGCAGTGCCGTAATTGTTGCCATCACCTCTTTGGTGATCTGTTTACTGCAGTTCATCTTTGGCCGGCGGTTGGGAGCAAAGTTTAAGAATACCATTGCCGGGGGTCAAGCCCTCGGACAAAAAAATACCATTCTTGCCATTTGGATGGCTCAAACCTTCTTCAACCCTATTGTTGCCATCGCCCCAGCTACATACGTGCTTTGGCAAAATCTGGTCAACTCGTTCCAGATGTGGAAACACAACAAGACACAGAAATAACGTATCAAGTAAAAATCTCAAGATACCACAGGTTGCATTGATGGATAACGTTCCTTCCACTTGATTATCGCACAAAGTAAGTTCGTCTTTTTTAAGATTTATATATTTGATCTTATCCATCTGTTTCTAAGATTGATCCTTAATTTAACCTACCCACGTGGTTTTTTTATCCATCCGAATCAAAGAGCACTAAACGAAACTAGCCGAGATAGACCCAAAAACAATTTTCAATCCAAAGCCTTTGGTTAGACTACACTAAACCATAAAACTTTCACTCATATTTATTTCAATAAACTGACAATTAGACATATACGCAAAGTTACAATCATTGACTTTGATTGGATTATTATGTTTTTTGATTATTTTGTCATAAATAATCAATACCTCAGTATTTATATTTGTAAGGATAAAGAATTGTTTGACAGCTGATAAATGCTATTTCCTTTTTGATAGACAATAGATAACTAATACTTGAGAAGCACATGAAAAGACTTTTATTTCTTTCCTTGGTCATGTTGTATGCTCTTTCGTCAATGGCAGCAAAGTACAACCAAAAAACGCAAATCAATGTGAAGGGCGAACAGCGAACCATATTGATTTATGCTCCTGATTGTTTAACAGACAATCGTCCGCTCGTCATCTCCATGCACGGAATGAATCAAGACATCGATTACCAGAAGGGTCAAGCTCAATGGGAATTGATTGCCGACACAGCAAACTTCGTTGTAGTTTACCCTCAATCAAAAGGTACAACTTGGGATATCAGTGGAGATCAGGACATTAATTTTGTTCTGACTATCATTGATGAGATATATACAAGATACAACATCGATAAAAATCGAGTTTACCTCTCTGGATTCTCAATGGGTGGAATGTTCACCTACCATGCCATGAACAAAATCGCCGATAAAATCGCTGCTTTTGCTCCTATTTCAGGATATACATTACAAAATCCAAGTTTCACAAGTTCACGTCCTTGTCCGCTTGTTCATACACACGGAACATCAGACAGCGTGGTTCTTTATGATGCAGGACAATATTACGGAGCTGAAAATACTGTATTAGGATGGAAGGAAAGAAACAAATGTAAAACTGAAAAAATAACTTCAGAGCCTTCTGGATGCTGTACAAAAATGGAATGGACAGGTGGCGAGTGCGATGCAGATGTGGTCTTCTATTCGGTAAAAGGACGTGACCACATTCCTGCCAACGACCGTTGTCACCATACGTCACTAGGCATCTGGGCATTCGTAAAAAATTACTCTTTAAGTTGCGGTAAATACTCCGAGACAGGAATCAGTGTTGCTGTTTCCGAGAAAATGGTGGAAGCTCCAGCAACCGTTACCATTACAGCTAAGGCTACATTGAAAGAGTCAACCGTTAAGGAGATAAAACTATTCTCTAACGGAGAGTTGATAGAGACTCTGACTGCTGAACCATACGAATATGAATTGAAAGATTTGGAAGTGGGCACCTACGAAATAACAGCAACCATGACAGACAACAATGGTAAGGTATACGAATCATCTGCTGCTACAATCAATGTATCTGCTCCTCAACAACCATACAAAGGCGAGGCTGCTATCATTCCAGGAAAAGTAGAGGCAGAAAACTACGATGAGGGTGCCGATGGATTGGCTTATTACGATTCAGGCGAGAAAAATGAGGAAGGCGAATATAGGGAAGGTGCTGTAGATATCGTTGCAATACCCGACGGAGGTTATGCATTAGGCTATACTGCTACTGGCGAATGGATTGAGTACACCATTGATGCAAAATATACAGACAAATATTCATGGTCTGCATTTGTTTCTTCTGGTCTTTCTTCAGGTGCTTTCAAACTTTATATAGACAATAAAGAAGTTGATGCAGTCTCAATTCCTCAAACAGCAGACAACAAATGGGATACATATAAGATTGTTGAAGGTAAAAATGAGCTGTCTATCGAAGAAGGCAAACACATTTTGAAAATAGAATTTACGGGAGACAATGGTAATATTGACTATCTAGAATTCAAAGCACTTTCAACTCATGGAACCGATACAGATGAGGTTTATTCCATTTCACTGAAGGAGACCTCTTACGATATTTTCTCTCTTGTAGGAGAGAAGTTAGGTCACATCGAATTGCAGGAAGGTGACAATTTGAATCAGAAAATGGATGAGTCCTTAATTCAGAAAGGAACTTATGTATTGGAAGGCAGTAAGGGCCACTCTCGACTTTTCATACAAAAGTAATTGGTTGCTCTCTATTTTAAATGTAATAAAAATTCAAACAAGCTAAGAGTCCACATCATTACGATGATGTATTCTCTTAGTTTTTAAAAAAACATGCTGAAACGTTATCAATACGGTTATTGCTGCAAAACAACAGATAAAACACTCACAAACGAGCGAATAATAATCGACTAAAAGCAGCATTCATATTCGTAAGATTAATTTATTTGGCAGATTTAAAAGACATTATCCTTGTATCCTATTGTATTTACTGATTCACATCTTATGGAATACATCTTTAGTTGATTTGTCTTTATTTATTTCAAATTACGTTTTCGTCACTGATATTATTAAGTATAAATTCTAGTAACAAGTAAATTTAACCCGTTGGCGGAATTAAAAAGTTAATAAATTGATGTTTAAAAAGTTGCGCATATCATTGATTTGTAGTATATTAGAGTCATCTAACACTTTAATATTCAATCTCTGTATGCACAACTTATATGTAATATTCGGCAAATTTCTTGATATATGCAAGCAATTTGCCGATAACTTGGTAAACGA
>Ga0208197_1000515_pt1 | contig 48022 bp, 32 predicted proteins | sample AD_JPNNA4_MetaG_FD_184444 | JGI IMG/M metagenome (GOLD analysis project Ga0208197, IMG submission 184444) | Active sludge microbial communities of municipal wastewater-treating anaerobic digesters from Japan - AD_JPNNA4_MetaG (SPAdes) (version 2) | ecosystem: Engineered > Bioreactor > Anaerobic...
ACTGGTCATCGAGGGCGAGTCCTACCGCAAGCGCGAGAAACCCCAGGTGCAGCGATGACGACCAACCGTGCCGTGCCCCTCCGGGCTACGCCCTCCGGGGCACGGCATCACCTGGTCCTGGGGCATGCCCCCCTCGGCAGCTGGTCCCGAATTCGTGGCAATCAGGTGGTCCCTTCCTCGTGGCAATTGACACGCACGCTCTCTGCCCCCCAGAGAGCACCCTTGGCGCTCTCAGTGCCACCCGCGCTTGACAGACCCCCGCCACCGCCCGCGCGCTCGCCCCCGGAAACACCCACAAGATTCGGCGCTTGTACGCGGACCCCTGCGGACGCACCCGGAGCGGGTCGTGGGGATGTTCGCGTCTTGATTTGGCTCCGGCTGAGGGACTCGAACCCCCGACCCGGCGGTTAACAGCCGCCTGCTCTACCGACTGAGCTAAGCCGGAATGGAACCCTCGTTCCCAAAGAACGGGCGAATCATGCGCAAGTCCCGGCCCGCTGTCAAGCCCCGGCTGCACTGAGTGATCCCCTCAAAGGCGATCGGAGGTCTGCGAAGTCTCGGCAGGGCCAAAAGAAGCCTTCCAGGGGCACAGCGCGCTGTGTAGCGGGGTGTGTTTCATACGGCACCTCCGGTGGCCGGGACACTCCTGCGGATGTCCAGGTCAAAGGCCAGGCGGGCGAAGCATGAGAGCCAGGCGAGGGGGAGCCAGCGGACCAGTCGGTGCCCCTTCCAGCCCATCTGGAAAGGGCCATGGGTGCGGGTCCGAACGGTGTTGGCCTTGTAGAGGCGGTCGAGGCCCTTGGCCTCGATGCAGTGGCCGATCCAGGAGACCAGGAAGCAGGCAGAAGCAATGACCAGGATGAGGCGGTCCAGCCGATCGGGACGATCCTTCAGACGGTACTCACCGAGGCTCCAGCCGTAACGGGTGCTCTTCTTGTCGCGGAAGACTTCCTCGATGGTGAAGCGGCGTCCGTAGAGACGGACGATCTCGCAGGCCGGCAGGTCGAGGTCGGTGAAGAGGTACCATGCGTCCTTCTGGCCGTGGTCAAAGATGGCCACCAGACGCAGGTCCTCCGGCTTCTCGACGGTGGCCAGGACATGGCCCAGGTCTCGGACCCGCCCCCGAGGCAGCGGCAGGTCCGACAAGGGGCCGCTCCAGTTCGGCGATACGACCCGGGTGTCGCTGGGGCACCTCACCACGAAGTGGAAGCCCAACTCCTTCAACTGGCGGGCCAGCGCAACGCGGCGGAAGCCCCGATCGAAGAGCAGCGTGACATCGACATCCTTCGGAATCATGGCGCGCAGCACGGTCAGGAAGGTCTCTTCAAACGCATTCTGACTGCGGGTCAGCTTGCGCCAGTCGCACGTCGCCCAGTAGACCGGAATGCCCCGGCGCTGGATGACCACCGAAGCCACCAGCACGGGCCACGGCCCGACCTTGGTCCAATCGATGGCGATGCGGATGGATCGTCGCTCCCCGACGACCATCGCCAGCAGGGCCGCGCACCACTCCACCACCTGGATCTTGTCGTTGGCCAGACACCGGTCCACCTGCTGGATGCGGTGCTTCGGTGCGACCCTGGACCGGATCGCCCGTCCCAACGACGCCACTCCGACCTTTCCCACCGTGACCAGCGCGCCAACCAGCACCGCCAGGGTCTGTTGTCGCTTCTTTTGAAACCCCGTGAAGACCTGCTCGATGAAGGCCGCGATCCGCTGCGATGACATCGCTGTCAACTCCATGAAATGACAATGAAATGATCCAATATGGCGCGCGCCTTGTCAAGCATTTATGTAGAAATTTCCAGGTGTTAATGCTCATTGAGCCTCCCGAATCCACCTCGGTGGGAGTCTCCCATTTTGAGGGGATGGGTCAGCCGGCTGCAGTCCCGCCCCGGACCCCGGGACCCCGAGGCAGATCCGAGGCAGACGCCCCCCCCGGAAAGCCACCGGGCCAGTGAACAATCCACCGCGTCGGAAGGGCCCCCAAAAAGGCCCGAACGGGAATTTGGCAGATCGGTGACAATGATGCTATCCAGTCAGGAGCCTGGAGCAGGAGGCCGGGGACATGAGATGGGTGTTCCGCATTCTGCAGACCATCGTCGTGCTGGCGGTGCTGGCCTTGATGGGCATCGTGGTGGCGTCGGACTACTTCGGCCCCGGCAAGGACGGGCTGGAACAGGTCGAGAACCAGCGGGACCTGCTCCAGATGCGGACTGCAGCCAGGGAGCGGGAAAAGCAACGCCTGGAACAGGAACTGGAAGGCCTCCGACGCAATCCGCAGGTCCTCGAGCATGGCATCCGGGAGGACCTGGGCTTCGTCCGCCCCGATGAGAAGGTGCTCGAACTGCCCCAGGACACTCGCCGATCAAGCGGATCCGCTGCGTCCCATCAGGCCCGCCGACCTGCGAAGTGATGGCCCCGTTCTCAACGTCTTCCCCCTCATTCGATTCGCTGGACGATCGGACCCCGCCCCGGCGCCAGACCGACCCCGCGTTCGTCCTGGGAATGCAGGAAAACCAGGCGGGGACAGGCAGTCAGGTCGGGCCAACAGGTGACTGTCCCCGGGGGAGGGAGGCGACGAGGTCCAGCAGCAGGGGATGGAGGCGAGGCCCGGCGGCGACCACCCCGGAACGGACCACGTCGGGCTGGTTGAACCGAAGGGGTCTGCCCAGGGCGTCGGTGACCACGCCGCCGGCCTCCCGGACCAGCAGGGCCCCGGCGGCCAGGTCCCATTCGCTGCGGGGATGGACCGTGAAGGTGCCGTGGCAGAGGCCGCCGGCCACACAGGCGATCTTGTAGGCGGCGGAACCGACGGGCTCCATCGGGACCCGTCCCTCCAGCGGGGCCAGCAGGCCCTGGCGGTGCTCGTGCCGGGAGACCAGCAGCCGGATGCCGTCCAGGGACCGGGCGTCGAGGACATGCACGGGACGGCCGTTCAGGCAGGTGCCGCCCCCGGCCCAGGCCGTCAGGGTCTGGTCCAGGAAGGGGTGCCGGACGAGGGCCCACCGGAGGTCGCCACGGTGCCACCAGGCGATGCTGATGCTGGCCTCGGGCCGACCGGCCACCAGATTCCGGGTCCCGTCGATGGGGTCCACGATCAGGACGTCGTCGGCCCCCAGGCGGGACGGGGAATCGGCCGACTCCTCGCTGAGCCAGCAGGGACGGATTCCTCGGGCCTCAAAGACGGCCAGCAATGACGACCGAAGCCGGGCGTCGACCTGCTGGTCCAGGTCGGTCGTCGGGTTGTCCCGGTCCGCCGCCTTGCCCGGCGCCTCGACCACCTGGAGCCGTTGCCATGACCCGACCACCCAGTCGGACACGGTTTGCACGGCTCCTGACAGGTCCCTCTCCAGCGCCTCGTCGGGTCGTAAAGACACCGCTGCCTCCCCGCGCTTGCCAGCCGAGCAAAGGCTGTTCTAGCATAGGACCACTCTCCTAGGACCAGGAGGCCTTTTCCGATGGCAAGGAAGGATGCGGTTCTCGCGTTGTTCGAGCAGCGGTTCGACTACTACTCGGCCAGGACCGTGCTGGGGGAGGCCCTGGCCCGGGCCGGCCTGGGTGACCAGAAGACCTACGATCAGCCGGAACTGGAACGGCTGATCCAGGGGCTCCTGCTGACAGGCCACGGCATGCTGGACCGGCTCATCGCGGGTCTCCGGGGCCTCGAGGAACCGCCGGCGAAGGCCTCGGGCAAGGAGACCGCCCCGGCTCCGGAGGAGGTCCCCCCTGTCGAGGACGCCCCGGCCGAGGCGCAGGAGGCGGCCCCGGAGGCCGAAGAGGAACAGAAGCCCAAGGCCAAGAAGAAGCGCTGAGGGTCTTCGACCCGAGGTCGCCTGGACAAGGCCTTTCCAACGGGTTCGCCCGGACGGCCGCTTGGCCCGGCCGTTCCCGGGGAGGCAGTTTCCGTCCGCTTCCATCGCCGCGTGGTCGACACCCCGCCGCGCCGGAACCGACCGTCCGTGCCGTGAGCGTACCTACGGGGGAGGCTCCGGCCCCACCCAGGGCATATTCCGACTTGAATCCTGTGGTCGGTTCCATAAGATTCACGCAGCATCACGGCCGGGGCATTCCCGGTACAGGAGTGGAGACATGCTCAAGGGAACGAGGAGCCTCCCGGCAGCGATCGTCGGGTGGACGATCCTGGCGCTGCCGCTGACGGCGGGAGCGACGACGGTCTTGAAACTGCCGCTGGAGGAGATGGCACGCCGGGCGGACCTCGTGGTACGGGGACAGGTCCGGGAGGTCCAGATCGCCACGGACGAGCAGGGGATGCCGACTCATACGGTCGTGGTCCTGGACGTGCTGGAGGTGATGAAGGGCCAGCCGACCTCTCCGGTGCTGCGCCTCGCGCTTCCAGGAGGCCAGAATGCGGCCGGGTTCCGGAATGTCCACGGGATGCCGGGCTTCGATCCCGGAGAGGAGGTCGTGCTGCTGCTGGAGCGCACGTCCGTGGGCTGGATCCCGATGGGCCTGTCGGAGGGCAAGTTCACGGTCCGCCGGGACGTGGGGGACGTCCCCCGGGCCGTGCGCCGGGTGGACCTGCTGCGGCTGGTGCCGGACTCGGCCGGAAGGCCCATGCATCTGGAGGGCGGCGCCCTCGATGACGACCTGTCGCTCGAGGAACTGCGGGGAGCCGTGATCCGGGCGAAGAAGGCCGCTCCGGCGGGAGGTGCCCGATGAAGACCTCTCGCGGCATCTTTGCTGCCATCGCCTGCTGTCTCTGGCTGGCCTCGGCCCCGGCCCCGGTCCGGGCCTTCGGGATCGAGACCCTCGACGACACGCTGAAAGGGACCATCGTGCGTTGGGGGTCGCTGCCCATCTCCTACTACCTGGACGCGGGTGGGACCAACGGGCTGACGGCGTCTCAGGCCCAGCAGTGCATCCGGGACTCGTTCCGGGACTGGGAGGCGGTGGACTGCTCGCGGCTGGCCTTCCTGGAGCTGGGGACGACGACCAACAAGCGGGTGCTTCCAATGTCGTCCTCCTACAACGTCTACCAGAATGGCCAGAACGAACTGGTCTGGATCAACGACTCCTCCTGGACCTTCGGGTCCCAGGTCCTGGGCGTGACGATGACCAACGGGACCTGGAACTGGGGGACCATCACCGAGTCGGACATCGCCTTCAACGGTCGCAACTACCAGTGGAACCTGACCGGGACGATCGGGTACTGGAACAACGACATGGACTGCAAGAGCGTGGCGATCCACGAAATCGGTCACCTCTTCGGGCTCCAGCACGTCCTGTCGGGAGCCAGCGTGACAGACCCGCCGACGATGGCCCCGGCGGTGGACCCCCAGGGGCGATCGGCCACCCTGTCCCGGGACGACCAGCTGGGGGCCTGCTTCCTCTACCCGGAGGGGCAGTACTACACCTGCACGAAGAACAGCGAGTGCCCCAAGGTCGTGGGGCACAACTCCCGGACCGGGGAGGAGTACGAGGTCGGGCAGATCTACTGCCAGAACGGCTACTGCCAGGGCGGTGGGGGCACGGCGCCGAACTCGGTGGAGATGGGCGGGACGTGCAACACCAACACGGACTGCGTCCAGGGGCTCACCTGCCGAAACTATTACGCCGGGACGCTGATCTGCACGACCACCTGCGACCCGTTGGCGGACAACTGCCCCGACATGTTCCACTGCGAGGTCCCCCAGGGTGAGACGGCCAGCGTCTGCATGCCCGGCAGCAAGAAAATCCCCGTGGGCGAGCCCTGCAGCAGGTCCTACGACTGCTCCACCTTGTTCTGCTTCCCGGCCCCGGACGGCAGCGGGATGACGTGCCGGGTCTCCTGCACCCGGGACGGGAACCAGTGCGGTCCCAACGAGGCCTGCTGGAGCGTGTCGGCCAGCAGCACCGGCGGCTGCTATCCCAAAGACCAGGTCCCGGTCCCCAAGAAGAAACTGGACGTCGAGTGCCTGGCCGACGAGGAGTGCGAATCGGGCCTCTGCTACAGCGAGGAGGGCGACACGACCCGCTGTCGACTCCGCTGCGACCCGGCCAGCCCGTTCTGCTACGCCGGCTACTGGTGCAAGGACCTGGGCGGGGGCCTGGGAGCCTGCATCCCCGGTGACGGCAAGAAGGCCGATGGCGAGGAGTGCGCCGAGCAGCAGGAGTGCCGGAGCGGCTGGTGCGTCTGGACGCCGACCCTGGGGCGGTCCTACTGTCGGAGTTCCTGCGAACTGGCCACCTGGGAGTGCCCCGAGGGGACATCCTGCGTCTCCTTCGGAAGCACCGAGTGGGGCGCCTGCATGCCCAACCGCACCCCCACCGGGGAGGCCTGTTCCGTTCACGCCGATTGTACGACGGCCCTCTGTGTGGAGTTCGGGGGGGACTTCGGGCAACTCTGCACCCAGGCCTGCGTGGGGGGATGGTGCCCCAACGACTGGACCTGTCACGTGGTGGCCGAGTTCGGGGAGATCTGCGGGCCCCCCGAGTCCGGGCCGCCCGAAGTGCTGCCCACCGACGACACCGGTGCGGCTCCGGAGACCGGCGGGGAGGAGGACCGGGGTGGCGAGTCCGACGCAGGGAACAATCCCCCCGACGAGGGCAGTCCCTCCACCGATCCGGGCACGCCGCCGCCCCCTTCGGCCAGCGGAGGGGGGTGTGTCGCGGGCCCGGCGGCAACCCTGGGCGACCTGTGGGGCTGGGGAATCGCCCTGGTGGGCCTGGCGACGCTTCGGCGACGGCGTCCCCGGTGAACCGGGGCCCCGGGTGCTCGTTTCACCCGATGTCCTGATGGCCCGAGGCCGACGGCGTCCGGACCCGGAACCGCGAAGGTGTTTACGGGTCCCGGCCGACGGGAACGCACGGCCGCCGTCGCGGCTTGCGAAAAGGCCGCCGATGGGCCGACAATGATCCTCGTGGAGCCAACGAGGGCAGGATGGGTGGCTGGTCCCACATCTCGGAGGATCGGTTCCTGGAGGTCCGGGCGGCGGCCGAGGTCGCCCGGCGCAACTGCGAGGACCACGACCCCATCACGCAGCAGCACTCGGTCCGGGTGGCTCACTGGTCGGCCCTTCTGGCCACGCGACTGACGGGGTTCGGGGCGTCGCGGATCCGGCGACTCGAGATCACGGCGATGCTCCATGATTACGGCAAGACCTTCGTGGATCCCCGGGTCCTCAACAAGCAGGGGCCCCTGGACGACTGGGAGTGGCAGGAGATGCGCCGGCACCCTGAACTGGGCATCGAGCATCTGCCCGTCCCGCTGGAGTACGTGGAGCCCGAGGGAATCCGCTGGCATCACAAGCACTACAACGGCGGCGGCTATCCCCCCGGAGAAGTCCGGGGCATCGACCTCTCCCTGGAGGCCCGGATCATCGCCTGTGCCGACGTCTTCGACGCCCTGACCTCCCGGCGGCCCTACCGGGTGGACCACCCCGCCTTCAGCCCGAAGGAGGCCCTGGAGATCATGCGGGGCATGGCAGGGACCCAACTGGACCCGGGACTCGTGTCCCTGTTCGAGTCGGTCTGGCAGGGGGAGTCAAGCCGCGTTGGGGGCGAGGCGGGCGCCCGGACCCTCCAGGTGATGAGCGTGCTGGGCGTCGAGTTGCAGCGGGCCCGGGACCTGCTGCGAAAGATCATCGGACCCCACGACCCGAACCTGCCGCTGGCAGGACGCACCGACGGGGAGTCGGTGCTGCGGGACCTCGTGCAGCGCCTGGAGCGCACGAGCCTGGGACGGGAATCGGCGGTCAACGTCGCCCGGCACGTCCTGCGGATGCCCCTGGCAGAGACCTTTGCCCCGGGTTCCTTCGCGATGGTGCGGGGACGGGAGGGAACCCCAGTGGGACATCACCTGGAAGTCCGGCTGCTGTTGCACCGGCCTCCCAAGGACGTGTCCTACCTGCGGGTGGTCGTCTATCGCGGCGCGTTGTGGGTCTGCATCAGCGAGCGGACGGATCGGGGCGTCGAGGTGCGCCTGAGCCGCTGACCTACGGGGACTTCGGGGCCAGTTCGATCTGGTGGATCGCCGGGCCCAGGATCTCCCGGATCACCCGGACCGTGCCATCGACGGGCGTGATGCCGCTCTGCTCCGCAGGGCCCTTGAGCCCCACCGTCGTCGAATCCACCACCCACCGGGTGATGACCCAGCCGTTCGGCGCCTGGGCCAGCCCCTTCACCGTGAGGTCGTAGCGCATGCGGATCGCCGGGCGGGGTTCCTCCAGAGGCGGCAGGGCCGCCACGACGAGGGTCACCCCTCCGTTGGAGGTCCGAGCGGCAAGCACCCGAAGCGAGTCCGACGGCGTCGAGGTCGTCGTGTCCTCGGTGACGTCCAGCACCCGGAGCCGCAACCCGGCACCCTGGTCCAGGCGAGCGAAGACCTGGAGGGCCGCGTAGGCCGGCAGGGTGCGTCCGTCGTCTTCCTGGAACAGGTCTTCACCGACAATGGCCGTCGAGGAGGTCTTGGGGCCGCTCCAGCGTTCGGGGATCAGCAGGGTCAGGAGGTCCTGTTCCTGCATGCGCACCATCGCCCCGTAGGCGGCGAAGAGGGCCGACCGCTGGGCCCGGGTGGGATAGAGGGGCGCCAGGTCCTTCCAGAGGTCCGGGTCCAGGGCCATGCCCATGTCGGCCAGGCGGACGGACTTGAGGTCCTTCTGGTCCAGGGCGGTCCGGAGATCCCGGAGGATCGTTGCGTGGGCATTGGGGGATCGGGCCCGAGAGAGGACCCCGAAGACCTCCGGGGCCATCGTTGCATCGGTGGCCAGGAGTTCCAGGAAGGCCCCCACCGGGGACGTGGGGTCCTGGATCTCTGCTTCGGATGCGATGGGCAACGACGGGGCGACCCGGGCCAGGATTCGAGGGGCGGTCTCCTCCAGGAAGGCGTCATGAATGGCCCGGAACCAGGGGCGGTAGAGTCCGATCACGCCGCTGACACCCGCGTTCTGGTAGCCCCCCAGTCGCAAGGCGTCCGGGAGGAACTCGGCATAGGCGGGATAGAGGCCCAGGGCCTCCAGCCGGGCCTTCGCGACGTCGGAGTAGTAGGGGTTCAGGGCCCCGTTGACCCACCGGGCCAGCAGCCCCACCACGGCCGACCAGGTCTGGCTGTCCCCGATGCGGTGGGTGGCCGTCGCCGGTCCCGCGGGGTCCACGGCACAGGAGTCCTCTCCGATGTCGTAGAGAGTCTGCCAGATGGGGACCATGCCCCGGGCGGCCGTCTCCCGGAGGTGGTCCCGGAGGGACTCCCACTGGTAGGCCCGGGCATCCCCCGGGTCGTTGGTCGGGTCCGGGAAGATGCTCGAGAGGGCCAGGTCGCATCCCAGGCCACGGGGCAGGGACAGGGCCTTGGCACCCATGCGTTGCGCCAGCACCAGCGGGGTGTCGGACCCCTGGACCTTCGAGGAGGCCTCCACGGCACTGAGGGCCCGCACGGGCAATGCCTCGCCGCCGGGACCGGTGGCCAGGTCGTTCCAGGAGACCTCGTAGGATCGGGTCACGGCGGCCAGGTAGTCCTCCGGCAGGGGGTCCGAGGAGGAGAGGTCGCAGGAGACCCCGCAGACCGGGATCACCCAGGCCATCCATCCGATGAAACGCCGACAGGAGTGGACGGGTCGCATCTTCCTCGCCTGGCAAGCGACAGGCACAAGATAGCGTTGGAAGGAACCGTTGAAAAGAGGCTAGGATCGACCGGGGCCTGGGAAGCGGTCGGCGATGGGCGGCGTGCGGGGCTGGGGCAGGCGACTGACGTGGGGCGCGCCGGTGCTGGTGGCCCTGGCGGTCTACGGGGGGGCCATCCCGGCAGGGTTCGTCTTCGACGACGTGCCGGCTCTGCTGGAGAACCCGGTGGTGAACGGGGAACGGCCTCTGGTGGAGGCCTGGACCCGGGACTTCTGGGGCAAGCCGCCGGAACGGTCCATCGGATCCTACCGGCCGGTCGTGCTGACCATGCTGGCACTGGACGCTCGGGTATTTGGCCTCACCCCGGCGCCGTTCCACGCGATCAACTGGGTCTGGCACGCCCTGGTCACGGCCCTGGTGCTGTGGGTCGGGCGGCGCCTGGTGGGGGATCGGGCCGCCTGGTGGGGCGGCCTGATCTTCGCGACCCTCGCGGCGCCCTCCGAGGCCGTGCAGGGGATCGTGGGCCGGGCGGATCTGGTGCTGGCGGCCGCGGCGCTGGTCGGCACGCTGGCGCACCGGCGGCCGGGCACCTGGGGGATCCTCCTGGAGGCCGTCGCATTCGCCGTGGCCCTGGGGTCCAAGGAATCGGCGGTGATGCTGCCCCTGGCCTGGGCCTCGCTGGACCTGCTGTTGCCCGTCGAGGGACGCCGGGTCCGGCTGGATCGCCTGGCGGTCCATGGCCTCCTCTTCGCCGGGTATCTGGTGCTGCGATCCCAGGCCCTGGGAGGGCTCGTGACCCATCCGGCGGACCCCCTGTCCAATCCCCTCTGGGAGGCCGAGGTCGTCTCCCGGACCCTCGGGGCCGCCCGGGTCTTCCTGACCCGCTACGTCCTGGGACTGGTGGACCCCTTCCGGCGGCTCTACGACTGTAGCGCCCAGGCCTGCGGACCGGCAGACGTCCTGGCCGGATGGGCCTGGGCCGGGCTGGCGGTCTTCCTGGGCTTTCTGGCGGCCCCGTGGCTGTTGCGGCGCCGGTCCCCCAGGGTGGCCGCGGGGCTCGCCTGGGCCTTCTGGGTCTTTCTGCCGGCCAGCAACCTGGTGATCCTGGGGCCCACGATCTACGGCGAGCGCCTCTGGTACGTCCCGGCCATCGGCCTTGCCCTGGCGGCCGGTGTCGGGATGGAGTGGCTGAATGACCACCTGGACCGCCCCTGGCTTGCCCGCGCGTTGGCCGGGACCTGGCTGGTCCTCAACGCCCTGTCGGTGCAGCAGCGCAATCTGGACTGGCGGGACCCCAGGAGCCTCTACGAGTCGGGGCTGCGATACGCGCCCCAGAGCGCGAAGGTCCACTACAACGTGGCCACCGTGCGGTTCAACGAAGGGGATCTGGTGGCTGCCGAGGCCCATGCCCGGGCCGCCGTGACCCTCTGGCCCCGGCATCCCGAGGCCCGGGCGCTGCTGGCGGCGACCCGGGACCTCCAGGGGCATCCGGAGGAGGCCGAACGGGAGTTCGCCATCGCGCTGCAGGAGACCCCCGGGGCCGACGCCTTCTTCCATGCGGCGACGTTCCTGGCCCGTCGCAGTCGGATCGATGAGGCCCGCTCCCTGGTCCAGCGGGCCCGAAGGGCCTTCCCGGAGGATCGGCGCCTCCGGGACCTGGAGTGGCGCATCGAGGAGCGCCTTGCCAATCCCCCCGCCTCGCGGTAGGCTTCGCCCCATGCTGGACTACATGGCCCTCGCTGCAGTCGTGCTGTTCGCGTTCTTCGGGATCTTCACGGGCCTCCTGCTGCAGGTGTTGCGGCTGCTCGTGATGGGCCTATCGGCCCTGGCGGCCATCGCCCTGGCCGGTCCCGCCCAGCGGCTCTTCCCGAACCTGTTGTCGTCGAGTCCCTCGGCCCGGGAGGTCGTCTTCCCCTTCGCCATCTTCCTGCTGGCCTGGCTGGTCCTGGACATCGGCGCGCGGGTCAGCGTGGCGGCCTTTCGCCGGACCGCCCCGGCCCTCTCGGTGCTGGACCGGCTGCTGGGGATGGCCCTTGGGGCCGTGAAGGGGGCCGTGCTGGCATGGTTCCTGGTCTCGGTGATGCTGTCCTCGGAGATCGCCTCCGGGATGCACTACCAGGGCCTCGACACCGACCGATCCTGGGTGGCCGCCCAGGTCCGGAAGTGGCCCGCGGGCCGCCTGGCGGACCTGATCCAGCCCCGGACCCTCAAGGAGTGGGAGGTCCGCCTGCGGGAAGCGGGGCGCGACCATGCCCCCTGACCGTTCCCGATCCTTGTGGATCGACGTGCTGGCCCTCTGGGGCGTCGGTCTGGTCCTCCTGGCCCTGAGCCTCGTGCCGCTGTCCCTTCCCGGATGGGTCCAGGAGGTCCGGGTCACCCTGCCGTCGGCCTGGCTGCTCTTCTCCCCGTGGGTCCTGGCCCGGATTCGCGGCCGGGAGCCGGAGGCCTGGTTGTCGGGTTCGGGCAGGATCCGGTCTTCCCTGAAGGTCGGGCTGGTGGTCGCCCTGGTCGTGTTTCCGCCCTACGCCCTGTTGTTCCACGGATGGTCCACGGTGGTCGAGGGCCGGCCCATGCGGTGGGACCTTTCCCGACTGGCGGACTTCCCGACGGACCTCCAGGGGGCCCCCTGGCGATGGGACCGGGAGGAGGCGCTGTGGGTCTTCGGGGAGGCAGGGCGGCTGACGGTCTGGAATCGGACCTCCCGGGACCTGGAGGTGCGCCTGGAAGGGTGCCAGGGGTCCCCCGAGGGCTTGCGATGGCAGGGGGGACGGGTCCTCCGGGTCCCGAACTCGGAAGGCCTCGCGACCTCGGGCACGATTGGGAAGGACCTCGGCATCCGATGCCCCATCGGACCGGGTCCGGCGTTCCTCCATGCGCCGCCGGGGACGTCCATGCGTCTGGGGGAGCAGGGGAGGGCGGTGGTGGCCGAAGGGCCGCTGGACGTGGGACGTTCCCATCGCTGGGTCTGGGTGCTGGCCTGGACCCACCTGCTGGGGGTCGCTCTTCCCGAGGAGGTCTTCTATCGGGGGTTCGTGCAGCGGAGGCTGGCCGAGGCCTTCCGGCGCCGCGTCAGGGTCTTCGGGGCTGCCATCGGCCCGGAGGTCTTCCTGGCCTCGGGGCTCTTCGCCCTCTCCCACCTGGTGCTGATCCCCGCGCCGTTTCGTCTGGCCGTGTTCTTCCCGGGGCTGCTCTTCGGCTGGATCCGAGAGCGGACCGACTCCACCGCCGGCTCCATTCTGGTCCACGCCCTCAGCAATGTCCTGCTGGCACTACTGACCCGACTCCAGGGCCCCTGATCCCATCTCGAAGGTCAGGGTGCCGCCGCGGGCCAGGTCCCGGTGGTCGATCCGGCGGTCGGACAGCCGTGTGCCGTTCCAACGCACCGCCTGGACAAAGAGGTCTCGTCGGCCGGCGGCCCCGGGGGCCTCGATCCGGAGGTCTCCCGACGGCAGGTGCACTGTGACCCGGTCGAAGATCGGGGCGGTCAGTGTGTAGTGGGGCAGGCAGGGCCATGGGTAGAGCCCGATGGCGGCGAAGACGTACCAGGCCGCCAGGGTTCCTCCGTCGTCATTGCCGATGAGCCCCCCCGGCTCGTCGCGGTAGCAGGAGTCCAGGATGAAGCGCGACCACCGCTCGGTCCACTCCGGGCGGCCAGCCTCGGTGGCCAGGAAGGGGGCATGGAGGTCCGGTTCGTTGCCCTGGAAGTAGTAGTTGGACGGGATCAGGAAGTCGAAGTCCCCGATGAAGGACTCCATGAAGAATCGGAGACGGTCCCGGAAGGCCTCGTCGCCGCCGAAGACCTCCCGGAGGCCGGCGGGGTCGTGGGGAACAAACCAGGTCCACTGCCAGGCGCTTCCCTCGACGTAGTGTCCCCGTCCCAGGTTCCACTCGGTGGGGTCGAAGGGGGCCGGGTCGAAGGTTCCGTCGGCCAGCCGGGGTCGGAAGAAGCCGGTCTCGGGGTGCCAGAGATTGCGCCAGTACCCGGCGCGCTCCCGGTAGCGGTTCTCGTCGTCCCCCTGACCCAGGGAGCGGGCGATTTCGGCCATGCAGAAGTCGTTGAAGGCGTATTCCAGCGTCAGGGAGACGCTCTCCCCGTGGCGATCCGAGGGGCAGTAGCCCAGGGCCAGCACGTCTTCGATGCAGTCCCGGTTCCCGTAGGCCCCGGGGCCCTGGGCCGGCCCGTCGGCGTTCCTTCGGAGCACGGTCCAGATTCCGTCGGGGTCGGTACCCGGAATGCCCGCGGCCTGCAGGTCCGCGAGGGACATCCCCTTCGCGACCCAGTCCCCGAACACGCTGGCCGCGTGCTGGCCAATCATGCTCCCGGTGTCCCCGGCCCCCATCGGCCACTGGGGCGTCCAGCCTCCGGTGGCCATCATCACCGCCAGGGACCGGAGCATGTCCCGCTGGCGGTCCGGCCAGACCCACTGGTAGAGCGGGTGGGCGGTCCGGAAGGTGTCCCAGAGGGACATGTCGGTGTAGTAGGTCCAGTCCGGCGCCACGTGAGGAGTCAGGGAGTCGCGGTCGAAGGACCGGAATCGGCCGTCGGCGTCGCTCCAGATCGTGGGCATCTGGAGGGCGTGGTAGATTGCCGTGTAGAAGTTCCGCCACTCCGTCGGCGTGCCCCCCTGGACCTCGATCCGCGCCAGTTCGCGCTCCCAGGCCTCCCGAGTGGCCTCCCTGGTCCCTTCGAAGTCGAAGACGGGCATCTCGGCGCGTCGGTTGTTCCGGGCGCCGTCCAGATCGACATAGGAGAGGCAGACCTGGACCTCGACCACGGGGTCCGTCGCCGTGTTGAAGACCAGCCACGCCCCGAAGTGGGCGGGGTCCTTGGAAGTGGCCACGTAGGACCGGCCCTCTTCCAGGAGGCCGTCCAACCAGGTTCCGAAGGAGACCGGATCCCGGTCGACGGACAGAGTGAAGTGGATGGGAAACCCGCCGTAGCGACCCGAGAAGTCTCCGGTGGCGTGATTCCAGCCCTCGATGGTCCGGCCGTTGTTCAGCACATGAACCTCGCCACCCATGCTGTGGCCGCTCAAGAGCTTGGTCGTGGGGTCCAGCGCCAGGATGCCCCGGTCGGTCCCCCCGATCCAGGTGTAGCGGTGATGGGCACAGCGGGTCGTCGCCGTCAGTTCCACGCGCACCGCCGGGTCCAGCAGCGTCACCGCGTAGTAGCCCGGAGAGGCCTCCTCGCCTTCGTGGGTGAAAGGGGCGACCATCCCGAAGGGCTGGACCTTGGAGGGGGTCATCTCCGTGACGGGCATGATGCCGATGTTGCCGTAGTCCGGAGCGCCGGTCCCGTGGAGGTGGTTGTGGGTGAATGCGGCGATCAGGTCGTCCTCGTAGTGGTATCCCGCGCAGTGCTGGAACTGGGAGGCCCCGTAGGCGGTCCGGGTGTCGGGGCTGACCTTCACCAGGCCGAAGGGCGCCGTGGCCCCGGGAAGGGCGCTGCCGACGTTGGCCAGTTCGCCGCCGGTGCCGATGAAGGGGTTCACGTGGCGCCAGTAGGGAGGCCCGGGAGTCGCGTCCGGACCGGGGGCGTCCGGGAGGTCCTCGGGGGTGTCCGTTCCGGTTTCCACGGCCAGGTCTCCAGGCGCGTCCTCGACCGCATCGTCGATGGAGGCATCGTCGGAGCCCGGGAGGTCCAGGAGGTCCGGAGGGGTCACCGGGACGTCCGCCGTCATGGCATCCTGGTCCGGGAGGCCCTGGTCTGCACGCTGCCCGCCTCCGTCGCCGCCGCATCGAGATAGCCCCAGGACCAGCAAGGCGCCGAGCGACCATGCCATGATGTTCATCGAGTCCTCCCCTCGTCCGCTGAACGGGAGGAAGGGGTTCGTTCGTCCTCCCGGGTGTCAGAGACCATGGCGGAATCGTCGGGTCGTCCCAGGCGCCGATAGATGGTGGTCCGGCCTACCTTCAAGGCCCGGGCCGCCCGGCTCGTGTTCCCCCCGGTGGCGGCCAGGGCCTGCCGCAGATAGGCCTCCTCCAGCAGGTCCAGGGGCACCAGGGATGCCTCGTCGGGGAACAGGGCCGCCAGGGACTCCTCCAGCGCGCCGCCCGACGGGATCGTTCGGCGGGTGGTCAGTGGCCCCTGCCGGGGCGACTCGTCTTCGCCCGGGCCCAGGCGCAGCGCCATGCGGATGTCCTGGGGCTGAAGTTCCGGGCCGTCCGCGACGATGATTGCGTGGCGGATCACGTTCTCCAGTTCCCGGACGTTGCCGGGGAAGGGATGCTGGAGCAGCAGGTCGATGGCCTCGGGGCTCAGGCCGAGGATGGTCTTCTTCTCCTCCTCCCGGAACCGCACCAGGAAGTGATGGGCCAGCAAGGGGATGTCCTCGGGACGCTCCCGGAGGGGCGGCAACCGCACCGGAAAGACGGCCAGCCGGTAGTAGAGGTCATCCCGGAACTCGCCATTGGCGACGGCCTTTCGCAGGTCCCGGTTCGTCGCCGAGAGGATGCGCACGTCCACCTGGATCGTCTCGGTTCCTCCGACCCGCTGGAAGGCGTGATCCTGCAGGACCCGGAGCAGCTTGGCCTGGAGGGCCCTGGGCAGTTCCCCGACCTCGTCCAGGAACAGGGTCCCGCCGTCGGCGGCCTCGAACTTTCCGATCCGGCGGCTCGTGGCCCCGGTGAACGCCCCCTTCTCGTAACCGAACATCTCGCTTTCCAGCAGGGTCTCGGGGATCCCGGCGCAGTTCACCGCGATGAACGGGCGGGAGCGACGGTTGCCCTCCTGGTGGATGGCCCGGGCGATGACCTCCTTGCCGGTGCCGCTCTCTCCTTCGATGAGCACTGCCGCCGTCGAGTTCACGATCGACTCGAGGGTGCTCACGACCCGCATCATCCGGCTGGACTGGGTCAGGATCCGGGAGAAGGGGCGCTGGTAGCGGCCCTGGAGCGTCGTGACCTGCTGCTTCAGGCGGAGGCGCTCGGCGGCGTTCTTCACCGACACCGGGAGTCGGGCGAAGAAGTCCTTGCCCTTCGAGAGGAAGTCGAAGCCCCCCTGGCGGATGGCCTCGACGGCAACGTCCATGTTGGTCGAGGCCGTGATGAAGATGACGGGCGTCTCGCTGGAGATCCCCTGGATTCGACGGAAGACCTCCAGGCCGTTCAGGTCCGGCAACTGGAGGTCCAGCAGGATGACCCCGTCGAAGCCCGCCTCGACGGCCTCGATGGCCTCCATGCCGGTGCTGGCCAGCAGGACCTCGTAGTCCTGGCTGGTGAGGTTGGACTGGAGGGCCGTGCGCATCGAGGCGTTGTCATCGACCACCAGGATCTTCACGAGGCTCTCCCGCGAGGGCCGACCCAGAGTCTACCCGATTCCCGACCTGGACGATGCCCGGATCGCAGACAGAGGATGCGCGTCCCCCGCCGGGCCGAAACGGTCCGGCGGGGGACTGAATGAGGGAAGAAAGAAACAGAGGAGTTGAAGGAGCGAATTCAGTAGAACCAACGGGGTAAAATGCATGGTCCGTGCCAGGATGAAAACGACGGAAATACGCATGGTTCTGGACATGCGAGGTCCACGGGGTGTCACGGAATGAAACGGCTGCGGCGATCCGCGAAGGCCGTGCGAGCCGTGGTGCCTCGGATTCCTGGGAGATTCCGGTATGGAACGGTCCGGTTTGGCAGGAATGTAGCAAAATGGAACGGTGTAGCAAACAGAAACATTCTCTGGCGATTCCCAAACGGACCTGAGGCCCCTACAATGGGGCCGTCCGGGGGACGCGGCATGAGGATCGGACCTGCCCGCTGCATCGCCGTGGCCGGCAACATCGGCGCCGGGAAGACCACGCTCGTGGAGTTCCTGACCCGCCACTTCCGGATCGATCCCCTCTACGAACCGAACGACGAGAATCCCTACCTCCGGGACTTCTACCAGGACATGCCCCGGTGGGCCTTCCACAGCCAGATCTTCTTCCTGGTGCGAAAGTTCGCGTTGCACCGGCAGGCCGAGGCCCATCCTGGGGCGGTGCTGCTGGACCGGACCATCTACGAGGACGCGGAGATCTTTGCGGCCAACCTCGCCCGGATGGGGGTTCTGCCCCCACGGGAGTGGGAGACCTACCAGCAGATGTATCGGACGCTGGTGACGACCCTCCGGCCCCCCGACCTCCTGATCTACCTGCGGTGCGGCCTGAAGTCCATTCGTGCCCGGATCGCCATCCGGGGGCGCCCGGAGGAGCAGTCGATCCCCGACGCCTACCTGCGTCAGTTGAATCGCATGTACGACCGATGGTTTCTGCGCTGGACCGAGTCCCCGACGGTGATTCTCCGGACCGACCGCCTGGACTACGTGTCGGACCTGGTGCACCAGGCGGAGGTGCTGGAGGCGATCGAGCGGGCGGTCAGTGGGCTGCCCCCGGTCCCGGGCTGGGGCAGTTCTCCCGAGGAAGGGCGATGAAGCGGCTCGTTCCCTGGGTGGCCCTGGCCCTCTGGGCGGCTTCGGGGAACGCCTGCCGCGGGGCGCATGGGGGAGGCGTCGAGTCCCCGGATGCCGGGACGACCTCTCAGGAACGGACCCAGGAGGCGTCGCTGCCGGTGACCCTGGCGGTCTTCGAGAACCCCGACGGCAGGCGGGTGTCCTTTCGCGTGGAGGTCGCATCGACCCCCGACCAGCGGGAACGGGGACTGATGTTCCGGCGGGAACTGGGGGCCGATCGGGGCATGGTCTTCGTGTTCCCCCGGGAGGAACCCCAGACCTTCTGGATGAAGAACACCTACGTGCCGCTGGACATGATCTTCGTGGCCTCGGACGGGCAGGTGGTCGGGGTCGTGGAAAACGCGAGGCCCCTGACGCTGGACCCGAGGACCGTGGAGGGGGCTGCGCGGATGGTGCTGGAGGTCCCGGCGTTCGGGGCTCGGAGGGCGGGCATCGGGCCGGGGTCGCGGGTGCGCTTCGACCCACCGCTGCCCGAGGTGCGGCGCTAGGCCCCCTGGCTGGCGACCGGACGCGTGCCGCCGCGATCTGCCTGGACCTGGGCGCGGATCCGGCGAACGAAGGTCATCACTGCCTGGACCACGTCCTGGGCCTCCAGGTCCAGGAACATCTCGTGGCCGCTCTTCTCGAACCAGACGAGGTCCTTCTCCTTCGAGGAGATCTTCTCGTAGATGATCTCCGAGGCGACGGGGGACACCACCTGGTCCTTGCGGCTGTGGAGGATCTGGGCCGGGGCCTTCACGAAGGACAGGAGGTTCTCCACCTGCTGGGAGTACTCCCAGAGGGACGCGAAGGCGCTGGTGGCGAACTTCGGGTAGTTCCGGTTCTCGCGCTTCCGGAGGGTGTCATCCACGTAGGCGTTCGGGGACGGCCACCACTTCACGAACCGGGCCACGAAGGGGGTCAGGAAGGCCAGGGGGTCCTTGAAGCGAAGCGCGGCGGCCGCAGGGACGACGCCGACGACCTTGTCCCGGTGCCGGGCGGCCAGTTCCAGGGCCACCAGACCCCCCATGGAGTGGCCGATCACCAGGACCTTCTCGACCTCCTGGTAGAGGTCCAGCAGGGCGTTTTCGGCATCCTCGTACCAGTCCCGGTGGGTGACCCCGTCCATGTCCTGGTAGCGGGTCCCGTGGCCTCGGAGAACCGGGAAGCGATACGGCAGTCCCTCGTCGTCCAGGGGCTTCACGAGGGGATCGACGCAGTGGATGTCCGAGGTGAAGCCGTGGATCACCAGCACGCCGAGGGGCGCCTTCTGGCCCTTCTTGAGGCGTTCGGGGGAGCGGCGGTAGGCATAGCGCGGAATCGCGGTGGGCTCCGTGCGATCCACGATGGGCACCATGACGGGCACGTAGTCCCGGGTGTGGTCCACCAGGGCCGAGATGGCCAGCATGACCTTCTTGGTCTCGGCGGCCAGGAACTCCCGGGTGATTTCCTGGTCCTCGGGCTTGCGGAAATAGAGGGGCTTGCCGAATCGGATGGTCACCGGCGCCGGCTTCGGCAGCGGGGGGAAGACCTGGAGGCGGGGGTAGGCCTCGGGAGGGAAGGCCTGACCGGTGCCCGAGAGGCCGCACGGGATGACCGGGGCCCCGGTCGCCATCGCGATGCGCACGACGCCGGTCTTGCCTCGGAGCAGGCCCGTGTCCTTCTCGACCTCCCAGCGGGGCACGTCCTCCTCCCCGGGGATGGTCCCCTCGGGGAAGATCACGACGGCCTTGCCGTCCCGGACGGCCTGGGAGATGGCCTCGAGGGCCTCCTGGTCACCGCCGCGACGGACATAGATGCCATCGAAGAGGTCGATCAGGCGGCGGAGAAGGGGCCATTCCTTGAAGTCGGCCTTCGCGACGAAGAAGAGCCGGCGACGGGTGGCGACGCCCAGGACCTGGGCGTCGAGCCAGGACTTGTGGTTGGAGGCGATGATGCAGCCGCCAGTCTCGGGGATGTTCTCCTCGCCGATGACCTCCAGCTGGTACTGCTTCTGGAAGGAGGCGCGCAGGATCTGCTTGGAGGTCTCGGTGACCTTCTGCTTCAGGGGGCCGTAGAGGCCCGCCTTCTGCAGGGCCTCCAGTCCCACGCCGAGCATCTGGTCCACGGGCATCAGGGCCTTGTTCATCAGTTCGTACTTTTCCATCCGGTCCTCCCGACTCCAGGGGGTTGCCACGGGCGTCCATCGCCCACTGGAAAGGGATGCTGCAACTTCTGCCGCGACGCGTCAAGCCCTTTCCGACGGGGTTCGAGAGGTCCGGTCATCCGGGGTCGCCGATGCCCCCCAAGCCGAGGCACCACGGTCTCGGTCCGAGGCCTGCGTCGAGGAGGCAGCGGGCGGAACGGGAGCCATCGGCGCGGGTCGGGAATCGGGGAGCGCTCCGTTGCTCCCGGTCCTGCGGTGGGGTAGATAGAGGCCCAGTGCCCAGGTCCCAGGAGGATCGCGTGTCGGCGAAGCGGTGGGTCGCAGTCGCGATTGGGGTGGCAGCCCTCTGGGGCTGCGGCGGTGACGGGGGAGGCGCGGGGGGACCGGACCTCGCGGATGATACCGCCTCGGAGGACCGGGGCAGGGAAGGGGTCCTGGAGGACCTCCCGGGAGACGCGGGTGGGGACGAGGGGGCCCCACTGCCGGAAGGGGTGACCCTGCTGGCCCCGGAGGAGGATCCGGTGATGGCCGGGACCCGGCCGGCGGAAACGGCCTGGGACGGTGGGGAGTGTCCCGGCCAGGCCGCGCTGCTGGAGGCCATCGGGGCGCTCGGGGGAATGTGGCGCTTTCGGTTCGACCCCGAGGAGGTCGGCCTCGCCGAGGGGTGGTTCCTCCCGGAGACCGACCGGCGTCCATGGCGGGAGATCCCGGTGCCGGCGGCCTGGGACGTCGGGCTGCCGGACCTCTTCGACCGCCAGGGGGTGGGGTGGTACGCCGTGACCCTGCCGCCCCTCGATGGCGACGTCCCGAGGTGGATTCTGCGGTTCGACGGCGCCTTTCGGGAAGTCCGGGTCTTCTGGAACGGCCAGGAGGTGGGCCACGAGGACCTTCCGTGGTTGCCATTCTCCTTCGACGTCACGCCCTTCGTGTCCCGGGACGGCCCGAACCTGCTGGTGGTCCGGGTGGACAGCCGCCTGGGGCCCAGGACGCTTCCCTGCACCTTGTCCTTTCACCAGGGACTGCACGGCTGGATGCCCTGGAGCGGCCTCATCCGGCCCGTGTCGGTCTGTGGCGCCCTGGATCGGGCGGTGACCCGGGTTCAGGTCCGGGCCGATCCGGCCACCGGCGTCTTCCGGGCCCAGGTCTTCCTGGAGACGGTGGGACCCGGGGCGGAGACGCGATTCACGGCCCGACTGCTCCGCCGAGGCGACGTCGAGCGGGTCTTCGGCCCGGTGGCCCTCCCGGCGGACTTCCGGGGGGGACTGGCCCTGGATACGACGGTCCCGGACCCGAATCGGGGACGCCTGCCGGAGGAAGCCTGGGCCCCCTGGACGCTGGAGGTGCTGCTGGAGGACGACGAGGGGCGACGGGACCGACGGCTCTACGACGTGGCCTTCCGGTCCTTCGAGGTCCGGGAGGGCCGTCTGTGGCGGGACGGCCGGGACGTGTTCCTGCACGGCATGAACCGCCACGAGGACCACCCCCTCCACGGCCCGGTCTTCGACCCGGAGGGGACTCGACAGGACGTGGACTTGTTGAAGGCCCTCCACGTGGATTTCCTCCGGGGGGCCCACTACCCGAACGACGTCCGGACCCTGCGTGCCATGGAACGGGCCGGGATCGGCCTGGCCGAGGAGGTCCCGGTCTACCAGTGGGAGGAGCCGCAACTCCAGGACCCGGTGCTGGTCAACGCGGCCCGTCGCGCCCTGCGGCGCATGGTGGTTCGGGACCAGCCGCGACCGGGCGTGCTCGTCTGGAGTGTCGCGAACGAGATCTGGACCTTCGTCCCCGATGCCGAGCCGTTCGTGCGGTCCCTGGTGGAGGCGGTCAGGGCCCTGGATGACACCCGACCGACAATGATGGCGTCGCTGTCGGAACCGCTGGTGTCCTATACCCCCTTCGACACGGGGCAGGCACCCGTGGACATCATCGGAATCAACGAGTACGCCGGGTGGTACGAGGGGGAGACGACCGACCTGGGAGACATCCTGGACCGGGCGCTGATGCATTGGCCCGACAAGGCCTTCCTGGTCAGCGAGTACGGCGCGGACGCCCTGCTGGGGCGCCGACAGTTCCGGGCACCGGGGGAGGAGCCGACCGACGCCCACTCCTTCAGCGAGGAGTACCAGGCCTGGTTCCACCGGCGGCACCTCGGGGCCTTCGCCGACCGGCCCTGGATCCGGGGGGTGATGCCCTGGGTCCTGGCGGACTTCCGGATGCAGTGGCGCCAGGACACCGCGAAACCGCCGCCGGTGGACCGGACGAACCTGAAGGGCCTGGTGGACCTGTGGCGGCGTCCCAAGGAGGCCTTCCACGTCGTGGCCCGGGCCTTCTCGGACCCCGGGGGCATCCGGAGGCCCGTCGAACCGTCCTGCGGGGATGGCGTCCGGGACCCCGGCGAGGTCTGCGATGGTCCACCGGTTCCCTGCGAGGACCTGGGGGCGTCCTTCGCCCCCGGCGGAGAGGCGCCCTGCCGCGACGACTGCCTCGGGCGGGACGTCACGGCCTGTCGTCGGGGAATCGAGGACCCGGCCCGGTACGAGGTCGTGGTGCCGGCCGTCCGGGACCCGGAACGCCACGGGATGGCCCTCTGCAACGATGGTTCGGCCTTCGCGTTCCGCATCCGGGTCTCCCCGACCGGTTCCCGGGACTACGTGGTCTCGCTCCGGGGAGGAGGCTTCTGCGAGGAGGCGGCGGTGCCGTGCCTCCGGACCCCCGACCTCTCCGGGGCGCCGCCCTACGGCGACCGGGAGACCCAGGTCCCGGACGACGAGTGCGGGGGCATCCTGGACCCCGACCCCGCCGAGAACCCGGAGTTTGCCCAGGCGAACCTGGTCTTTGCCTGGTACTGCTCCTCGGACTTCTGGGCCGGCACCCGGACCCGCCGGATTCCGGTGATCATGAGCCCGGAGGAGGGCTGGTTCTTCTCGGGACGGCTGGCGGTGCAGGCCCTGGCGGAGACCCTGGCGGCCCGCTACGGGATGGTGGACGCCCCGGGGACCCGGGTGCTGTACCACGGGACCTCGTCGGGGGCCTTCGGGGCCGCGGCGACGGTCGACGTGCTGGCGGACCTGCTGCCGGGCGTGGCGGCCCGAGGGGACCTGAAGGTGATGCTGGACGCCGGGTTCCTGGTGCACGACTGGGACGAGCCCGACGCCCGGGTCATGATGGCCGAGGAGGGGGACGAGGCGGTCATCCGAGGGGCCCACCGGTTCTTCCAGGCTCGGATGAACCCCGTCTGTGAGGAGGCGCGCATTCGATCCGGCGGGGATCCGGGGGACTGCCTGTTCGGTCGATGGTCGGTCCCGGCGCTGGCCCAGCCGGCTCCCCGGGGAATGGGGCTGCCGGTGCTGGTGGTCCAGAGCCTCCGGGACCCGACGTTCGCGGCCTACCACAACCACCCGGACGATGCAGATTTTCAGGTCCGGTACGGACTGCGGCAGTGGGCCGACGTGCTCCTGGCGGACCCGGGGACCGAGGGGAATCCGCCGCGGGACCTGGAGGCCTGGTGGTTCCTGTCCTGGGAATCCTTCCACGACGTGACCCGCCGCACGCCGGGATGGCGCCGGGGGGATGGCGACTTCACCCTTCCCGAGGTGATCGGCCGATTCTGGCACGGGGGAGCCCCGGAGCGGATCGTGTCGGGGGACCCGCCCGTGACACCGTCCCGACGCGGAGCGGGACGTGGATCGGAATCCACGGAAAGCGCAATGAACACAGAAGGTTGGATGCGATGATTCGGTGACTGTCCCCGCCCGGGGTCAGGCCCCGCCGGATGGGTTGCACTGGCCCGTGGAGGGGTTGCACCAGGCACCGGTGTCGCAGGGGACCCGGATCCAGTGCAGACATGGACTGTCCCCACGGCCACAGTAGAGGGAGACGTTGATCTGGGAGGGGTCGCAGCGGCTCTCGCCGTAGCGGCACTCGCCGGTGCAGGGGCACTGGCCTCCGTTGCAGGCGGACCCCTCGGGACAGGGGTCGGAGACCCAGGCCAGGCAACCCGACGCGGCGACCTTCCGGCAGGTCTCGCGGGCGGTGCCGCCGGCGGTGGTGCATCGGGATTCGCCCTCGGGGCAGGGGGCGTCGCAGCGACAGCCGGTGCCACCGTCGGGAAGCGTTCCGCAGAGGGTCCCGGCCGGGCAGGCCACGGCGGGACCATACTCCAGGCAGGGGTCCCCATCGAAGCGCCCGCAGGTCCGGACTCCGACGGCCCCGGTGGAGGTCTTCGCACACTGGGCCTCCCCTTCCCGGCAGTCGTCGGCACAGGCGGCGACGCACAGGTTCCCGGCGCTGCACTCCGGCCGCTCCGGGTCCTGGCAGTCCAGGGAGGTCAGGCACTCGACGCAGCGGAACTTCTCCGGGTGGCAGTGATACCCCGGGGAGCAATGGGCGTCCCAGGTGCAGGGATGGCAGGCCCCGGTGCGGCTGTCGCAGTGCCATCCGGCCAGCAGGCAGTCGCCATCGTCGGTGCATTTGCGGCATTCGCGATCCAGGGGGCTGCAGAGGGTCCCGGGACAGTCGGCATTGGCCCGGCAGCCGTAACAGGAACCGTCGATGCAGAACCGGGAGGAGTCCATGCAGACCTTGCCAGGAAGGCACTCGGCCAGGCAGGTCCGGCTCAGGGGGTCGCAGTTCCGGCCAATCTGGGTCCCGGGGATGATCCCGCAGTCCCGGTCCGTGGTGCAGGCCCCCGGAGGCAGGTCCAGGCACACCTGCACCACCGGATGGCAGTAGCGACCGTCGCCGCAGTCGCCGTCCTGCTGGCACTGCTGTCCGATGCAGGCATGATCCAGGCAGTGCCAGCCCGGGGAGCAGTGGGAGTCTTCCGTGCAGGAGACGCACTCCCCGGGGGATCCGTCGGTGCAGTGCAGACCCGCGAGGCAGTCGCGGTCCGACAGGCAGCCCTCAACGCAGGCGTTGCCGATGCAGGTCTTGCCCCCGGGACAGTCGTCGGTTCCCATGCACTCGGCGCATTCTCCCGTTTCTGGCACGCAGACCGGCCGGTCGAAGGGGCAGGGAATCCGGGAGCAGTCCTGGATGCAGCGGTGGTCCCGGCACAGGAGGCCCTGGGCGCAGTGGCCGTCGACCACGCAGGGGACGCACAACCCGTAGGGCTGGACGTTTCGGTCGCAGAAGATCCCGACCGGGCAACTCCCATCGCCCCGGCAACCTGTTCGACAGGTCCGGGACTCGCACACGGTACCCGCGGCGCAGTCCTGGTCCGCGATGCAGCCCACGCAGGCCCCGACGATGGGGTCGCAGACCGGCGCGTCCGAGAGGCCTGCGCAGTCCTGCTGCAGGATGCAGGCTCGTCGGCAGACCCCCTCCAGGCAGCGCCCGTCGGGGCAGTGGAGGTCCGTCACGCACTCGGCGCAGTAGCCGTGAGGGAGGGCCTCGGGAAGGCAGTGTCGGCCCGAGGGACAGTCCCGGTCCTGGAGGCAGCCGGGCTCGCAGCGCCCGTCCACGCAGACCTTGCCCAGGTCGCACTGGTCCGAGGTCGTGCACTCGGGGGGCGGGACCTCCGAGGGGGTTCCGTCCGGTTCCGCAGGGTCCCGGCCCGACTCCCCGGACCCGGCGAAGTCCCGGTCCCCCGACGACGAGTCGTCCCCGTTCGGAGGCGGGAGATCCAGGCCCGAGAGGCCGGGCGAGGGGGTCCCCTGGCAGGCGGCCAGGGCCAGCAAGGCCGGCAGGATGGCGGCAGGACGGCGCATGGACGACCTCCTTCCCGGGGGTTCCCGAAGGGGATTCTAGCGGGCAGGGTGCAGGGAAGCGAGGGGCAACAGGGAGGATTTCGGGGGAATGACGGCGCGACAGTTCGGGGGTCGGGGCCCGTCGAACGGATGTCCGGTCGGACGGAGGGGACCGGAATTGGGGTATTCTTGGCCGCATGGCGACGGCACGAACGGAGGCCCCATGATCCCGGAGCGGCTCGAGGAGGAACTGAAGTCTGTCCTGGGCGAGTCGGGATTCTCCCGGCGGCCCGGGGACCTGGCCCGAGCCTCCCGGGATCGGTGGACCCGCCTGATTCTCCTGGACCAGAGCCGCGCCCGTCCCGACTGGAGTCCCGAGGCCGTCTGCTTCCCCGACACCCGGGACCAGGTGGCCCGGGTGCTGCGACTTTGCCACCAGGCCGGCGTCCCGGTCGTGCCTCGAGGGGGCGGAACGGGTCTCTGCGGAGGGGCGGTTCCCGCATCGGGCGGCATCGTGATCGACCTCTCCGGGCTGTCCCGCATCGGGCCGATCCACGCATTGAACAGCACGGTGCGCGTCGAGGCCGGGTGCACGGGGGCACGGCTCGAGGCGGAACTGAATCGCCGAGGCTACACGCTGGGTCACTTCCCCGGTTCCCTGGAGACCTCCACGGTGGGCGGATGGATTTCCACCCGGTCCGCAGGGGCCCAGTCCTCCCGGTACGGCAAGATGGAGGACCTGGCCGTCGGCCTGGACGTGATCCTCCCCGACGGGGAGCCCCTGCGGCTGGGAGGTCCCCGGAATCGGGGGCTGGGCATGCCCGACTGGCGCCAACTGTGGCTCGGGGGCGAAGGCACGATGGGGATCGTGGTTGCGGCGACCCTGCGCATCGTCCCCCTGCCGCCGGTGCGGCGGACCACAGCCTTCCGATTCACCGAACTGGAGGCCGGGCTCGAGGCGATGCGCACGGTGGTCCAGGCAGGACTCCGACCCTCGATCCTGCGGTTGCACGACCCCTGGGAGACCTTGTTGCTGGACTACCTGGGCACCGGGACGACCAGGGAGGGGACCGGCGGCGGGGCCGAGCCTCCCGGAAAGATGCTGGAGGGCGTGTTGCGGCGCCTGGTCCGGGGAGAAATCCCCCAGGTCCCGGGACAGATGGCCCGGCTGGTGGTGCGGTTGCTGCTGGGACGGCCCTGGGCGCAGGAACGGATGCCAGACCTGTTGCCCCTGAGCAACGTGATGGTGATCGCCTTTTCCGGGGACGAGCGGAGGACCCGCTTCGATCTGGCGGAAGCCCGGGAGACCCTGTCCCGGGTCTCGGCCCGGGAACTGGCGGCACCCGTGGCCGAGGAATGGGCCGGACGCAGGCGTCTGGTGGCGGCGGACCTCCTGGGCACCTTCGGCCCGGCAGCCTACGCCGACGCCATCGAGGTGGCGGGGATGTGGCGGGACGTTCCCCGGATCTACCACCAGACCCGAAAGGCCCTGGTCCAGGAGGTCACGGTCCTGACCACCTTCGACCACGTGCGTCGGGAGGGTTGCGCCTGCGATTTCACGGCCATTGGCAGCCTCCGGGATCGGACCCGCCTGCTGGGCCTCTACGACCGGTGCATCCATGCAGCCCTGCGGGCCGCGATGGCCAACGGGGCCTCCCTGAGCCACCACGATGGCGTGGGGCTGCTCCGGAGGGACTTCACTCCCGAGGAGTACCCCGGCGGCGGCCGCCTGTTCTGGTCCCTCAAGGGGGCCGTGGACCCCCACGGCGTGATGAATCCAGGGAAGGTCCATCCCGCCGTCGTGGAATTGCCCGCCCGGGAGGAGGAGGACCGGCCGATGCAGGTGGACCTTCCGACCCTGCTGGCCTGGGAGGACCGCAGCGGCCCGCCCGAAGGCCTGTTCCCGGAGGTCCCCGAGGAGGTCGTGGACTGGGTGAAACTGGCACGGCGGAACGGCTGGCGCCTGGTGCCCGGGGACCGGGCCGAGACGCGGACGGGCCGCAAGAATCGGAAGGACCCCCTGGAGGTGGTGCTGCACCTGGATCGGCTGGACCAGGTGCTGGACTTCGACCCCGTTTCCGAGACCATCACGGTCCAGGCTGGGATGACGCTCCTGCAGGTCGAGAACTACCTGCGGGAGCGGGGGTTCACGCTGGGATTCGCGCCCAGGCGGGAACTCGATCGCACGATCGGGACCGTGCTGAGCCACTATCCCCCCTTCGCCGGGAGTCCGCTCTACGGGACCCTGCGGCGAAACTGCCTGGGGCTGTCGGCGGTGCTTCCCGAGGGCACCGTGTTCCGGCAGAGGCCGGCACCACGGCGGTCGGTTGGGCCGGACCTCATGCACCTGCTGCTGGGGACCCGGGGCCGTCTGGGCATCATCACCGCAGCGTGCATGCGCATCTTCCCCAAGCCCCCGGTGCGGGAGATGCTGGCCTACGGAGGCGACGACCCGGAGATGGCCCTGGCGGCGATCCGGACCGTCCTGCTGCGGGATGCGCGACCCGAGTGGGTGCTGCTGGCCATCCGGTCCCCGGACGACACCTCCCATCCTCACCGGGTCCGGGTGGTGGTGCAGGTGGCAGGCACCCGATCCCAGGTCTCGGCGGACCTGGACATCCTGCGGCAGGTCATGGACCCCCTGGGATTCGACCCCGAGCCGATTCGGCCCGAGAGCCGTCCCAGGCCGCCGGAACGGCGGATGCCCTTCCTGGAGGGCTTCCTTCCCATGGATCGCCTGGGGACCGCCTTGAAGTCCCTCCGGGAGAACCGGGATCCCTCCTGTCCCCAGGCCCATGTGACCCACCTGTCGCAGCAGGGGGCCACGCTCCGCCTGCTGCTCCGGGATCCACGACACCGCTTCCCCGAGGACCTGGAGTCCCTGCTCCAGGGCGATCCCGAGCCGCCCGAACTCGACCGGATCCTCGCGTCCTTGAAGGAGAACCTGGACCCCCTCGGGGTGTTGCCACCGCTGGACGTTCTGGGAGACTCCCCGTGACCCGAAGCCCCTCAATCCGGTTCAAGGCCCCCGTCGTCCCATGGTGGTGGGGGATCCTCGGAGTGCTGGCGGCGCCCGTGGCGGTGACGGCCTTCCCAGGGGTCCAGGTGGTCCGGATCGACGGGAGTGGTCCCGTGTCCACGGGCCGACGGGTCGAGTACGAGGTCCGGATCGACCGGTCCTTCGCCGACCCCAACGACGATCGCCAGGTGCATGTCCGGATGGGATTCTGGCGGGACGGCGACGAGACCCCAATTCCGGTCGAGGCCTTCTGGATGCGTCCCTTCCGCCGGGAGGAGACCGAGGATGGCGGCGAGCGGTGGATCGAGGACGGCGAGGCCTCCTTCCGGGCGAGGTTCCGGGCCCGGAGACCGGGGACCTGGCGGGTGGCCGCCGAGGTGACGATTCCCGGCGAAGGCACTTCGCAAGTAGAGACACAACCATTGAACGTGACAGGAGACGAAATCGATCCGTATGTCCGGCGGACGGTCCGGGACGGGCGGCCCGCCCTGGAACGGGACGGGCGACCCTTTGTCCCGTACGGATTCAATGCCGGGTGGATGGGTCCGAAGGGGACCGGGGACTACGAGCGGTGGTTCGCCCGTTGCTCCGGGGGGTTCAGCCGGAAATGGATGACGTCCTTCGACGGAACGGCGCTGGAGTGGCTCGCGGGAGCCGACGGGGGGGCCTACGAGGGACTGGGGCGCTACAACCAGAAGGCCGCGGCCCGCCTGGATCGCATCCTGGAACTGGCCGAGTCTCAGGGGGTCGCGCTCCAACTGGTGTTCCAGCAGCACTCCCAGTTCCAGACCACCCACTGGTCCTCCTGGGAGCAGAACCCCTGGAACGCGGCCAACGGCGGCCCGTGCCAGGCCTCGATGGAGTTCTTCACGAACCCGGACGTGGTGGACGGCTTCGACCGGCGGATGCGCTATCTCGTTGCCCGCTACGGTGACTCGCCGGCGATCCTGGCCTGGGAACTCTGGAACGAGGTGGACCTGATCGAAGGCTACGACCCCGCGATCGTCTCCCGCTGGAGTCGGGAGCGGGTCTCCCTGCTGCGGCAATGGGACCCCTACGGCCATCTGGTGACGACGTCCTACGCCCTGCCAGCCTTTTCGGATCAGGACTGGGACTTCGAGGGTTATGACCTGGTCCAGCTGCACACCTACCTGAAGTCCTACTGGGACGCCTTGGAGGTCTTTGCCGGACCCCTCCTGGCATACGGAAAGCCGGTGGTGGTCGGCGAGTTCGGGATCGACTACCTGGGGGAGGCGAACCGGAGGGACCAGGAGGCGGTCCATCTGGTCAACGGGACGCTCTGGAGCGTGATGCTGGGGTACACCGGTGGCGTGATGTCCTGGTGGTGGGACTCCTGGCTCGAGGAACCGGGGCCCCTGGCGGGCTGGAACCTGGGCCAGAGGGCCCTGGAACGCCTGGAGGTCACGGGGGTGCTGGGAACCGCCGATGGGGTCCGGCTTGAAGGAGGCCCCCCGGGAGGCCTCTGGACGGCGGCATCGCGGCTGCCCGATGGCCTGCTGGCATGGCTGCACGACCCCTTGTCGGACTGGGATCGGGACCCCGAGGGGTCCTGGACGGTCTTCGAGGGCGTGACGCTGCGTCTGGACGGGATCGAGGGCCGCTGTCGGGAATGGACGGCCGTGCGGGTCCACGAGCCGGCCCTGGAGGCCGAGTCGGGGGTCCTGGAGGAATCGGGGGCCGGGGGCTTCCGGCTGGACCTTCCCGCCTTCACCCGGGACCTGTTGCTGCGGATCCGGTGTCCCGCGCAACCGGGGCCCGAGGACCAGGACATCCCGGTCCCGGAGGACCTTGGGGGAATGCCCGAGGAGGAAGGGCCCGATCTCCCTCCGGCCGAGGCCGGACCGGATCTGGCTCCGGAGGCGGCCCTGGCGGACGTCGGTCCGGAGGACGACCCGGGAGTGGTGCCCGAGGGGGCCACCATGGACGACGGCTTCCTGGCCGATCCGGTCCCATCGCGCCGAGGCGGGGGTTGCCAGGCCTCCTGGTAGAGGTCCGTGGTCGGGCAGCGCTCCGGGAGCCTGTCGGGAACTCCTGTGTTACTGCGGGGGCTGGGCCCGCCCGTTCTCGTTGGCTGGAAAGAGGGGCAGTTGGGTCCCGGTCGACAGGAGGTGTTCGACGGCCTCGTACACCGCGATCAGGTGCCGCACGTTGGACACGAAGTCCAGGCGGGAGACGTCGATCCGCAAGACGGGACCGGTGTACCAGCCCTCCCGGCGGAGCACCGGGATCATCTCGCCGTAGCGCCGCGCAAGCCCCCGGACGAGTCGGGCCAGCCCCTCGGGGACCTCGGTCTCGGGACCCTGATCGGCGCCCTCCTCGCCCCGGGCCCGGTCCTGGATGTTCCGGAACAAGAGCGGCAGGGGCCCCTCCAGCAGGATCAGGAGGTCCGGGCGTACCAGGGGCTGGAACTCCTCCCGAAGACGGCGGTCGATCTCCTCGAGTCCATCGGCGCTCAGGTAGGGGACCTCCAGGTCCCGGTGCAGCACCTCGCAGAAGGCGTAGCGATCCGCCAGCGGCGACCCGTCCACCACCGTGCTCCGGCTCAAGGAAGGCACCGCCAGCAGCTGCATTCGCCGCAGGTCCAGGTAGGCGTGCTGGATGTCCAGGGCCCCCTTGTTGAGGCGCCGACGGGCCTCCGCGAGCGACGGGTCCTCGGGGGCCAGTCCCCGCTGCTGCATCGCCACGAAGTCGTGAATGGCGCCGTAGTACTCCCGGAGGGTCCGCCGGACCATCTGCTTGGCCGTGGCCAGCAGGCTCACGAGGGCCTCGTTCTCCGGGATGTGGTCCTCGAACCCCTCGTCGGGGAGTTCGAAGAGGGCGTTCATCCCGGTATTGAAGGCCAGCAGTTTTACCAGCGATGACTTCCCGGCACCGATGTTCCCCACGCAGACGACCAGGCTCCGATGATCCAGGAAGTGGCGCATCAGCCGGCGCTCCACGCTGGTCAGGCGATGGGCCACCTGATGGCGCCGGATCGTGGGGTCCTCCCGGACCTCCAGGATGTTCCGCAGGTCACTCATGGTAGTAGGCCTTCCGGGCGCTGACCATCCGTCGCACCTTCTCCCGGATCGTCGCCGCCGCGACGTGGACGTAGTCGGGGTGTTCCTCCATGTCGATCTCGGCCGGCAGCACCAGCAGGTCCGCATCGGGGGGCACGATGGCATGCTCCCGGTAGCCCAGCAGGACCCGGGGCCAGTGGCAGACCACGTCCTCGTAGCAGCGATGAATCTCCCGGAGATAGTCCGTGGTGATTCCTGCGGCGTAGGAATCCCCGGAGGCGGTGCGTTTCTGGCGCCTGCGATCCAGTTGATCCGGCTCGGTCCGCAGATAGACGGTCAGGTCCGGCAGACGGATGTGTTCCGTCTGGAGCGTCTGCAGGAGCAGGGTCCGGTAGAGGCGCGCATGGGGCTGGGGCATCTCTCCGGCGTCCACCATGCGCTTCACGAAGACCTCGGGGCCATCCAGGAAGGGGCGGTCCTCGAGGACCAGCACCGGGACCCGACTCTCCCGGGTCATCAGGTGGCGAATCTCCCGCTGCTGCAGCGTCCGCATGTGCAGGAAGGCCGTCTCGGTGGCGAAGATGTGGGCCTTCCGGTCCTGGTAGAAGAGCGCGAGGCACTGATCCGTGAGGCTGCCGTTCTCCACCCGCTCCGAGAAGGTGTGGATCTCGGCCCCGCCGAGGATCTCCGAGAGGTCGGTCCGGTAGGGGTCCCGAGCCAGCATCGTCATCAGGGTCGTCTTGCCCGAGAACAGGTTGCCCATGATCCCGATGTGGAAGTTCATGGCCCAGGGACCTCCCCGAAGCGCGGCACCGCCGATTCTGGACCGGCGTCCCGCCTCGGGTCAAGGATCGGCGGCATGATGCCGCCGGGGATCGGGACCCGGTCGGCGGCTTGATTGCCGGGTCAGGATCGGGCATGCTCCCGGCGGCTTTTCTGGAACCCGAGGAGGCACCCATGGCAAGTTCCTGGAAGGGACGTTCCCTGTTGAAACTGCTGGATTTCACGCCTGCGGAGGTCCGGGAGGTGCTGGACCTGGCGGCGACTCTCAAGGCCCGGCACCGGTCCGGCGGGCGTGGCCATGCCCTGGAAGGGAAGACCGTCGCCCTGATCTTCGAAAAGCCCTCCACCCGGACCCGGTGCGCCTTCGTCACCGCCTGCATCCGGGAAGGGGCCCATCCCGAATACCTTGGCAAGGGCGACATCCAGTTCGGAAAGAAAGAGAGCGTGGCGGACACGGCCCGGGTCCTGGGACGGATGTTCGACGGCATCCAGTTCCGGGGGTTTCGACAGGCGGTGGTGGAGGAACTGGCCCGCTTCGCCGGCGTCCCGGTCTGGAACGGCCTGACCGACGACTGGCACCCGACCCAGGTCCTCGCGGACCTCCTGACCCTGCAGGAGGAGTTCGGGCGCAATCTGCGCGGTCTGGCCCTCGCCTATGTGGGCGACGGCCGGAACAACATGGCCAACGAGTTGCTGGTGGGATGCGCGAAGATGGGCATGGACGTGCGGATCGTGGCGCCCGTCTCCCTCCACCCGCGGGCCGACGTGCTGGAGGCGGCTCGACAGGTCGCCCAGGGGACCGGCGGTCGGGTGACGGTGACCGATGACGTGGTCCAGGGGGTTCGAGGCGCCCATGCCCTCTACACGGACGTCTGGGCCTCGATGGGCGAGGAGGCCAAGATCCCCGAGCGCATTGCCCTGTTGCGACCCTACCGGATCACCCGGGAGATGCTGTCGGCGACGGGGCTCCGGGAGACCGTCTTCCTGCACTGCCTGCCCGCGTTCCACAATCACGAAACGGACCTGGCGCAGCAGTTCCCCGAGATCTGCGAGGTCGAGGACGAGGTCTTCGAGGGTCCCGCCAGTCGGGTCTTCGACGAGGCCGAGAACCGGGTTCACACGATCCAGGCCGTGATGGTCGCCACGCTCGGGGCCTGACCCTCCCCCTCTCCTCAGGAGGTTCGCGGGATGGACGCGCGGACACGTTCGGACCTCCAGTTCCCCCGGATCCTGGAGGCGGCGGCCGATCTCTGCCAGACGATGCGCGGGAGGGAGCGGGTCCTCCAGGCGACGCCACTGGCAGGGGGCCTCCCGGAGATCGACCGGGAACTCTGGCTGGTGGAGGAGGCCCTCTGGCTCCTGGACCACCCGGACCGCCCGTCCCTGGACGGCGTGGAGGACATGGTTCCCCGGTTCCAGGCGGCGGCGAAGGGGGCGGTGCTGTCCGCCCAGGAACTGATCGCCTGCGCCCGGATGATCGAGGCCGGTGCGAGGGCCCGGCGGGCCTTGATGGCCCTGGACCTCCGGGCCCCGAGCCTCGCGGCGCTGGTGCAGCCGTTGCCGGACCTGGGAACCGTCGCGGAGTTCGTCCTGGGTGCCTTCGATGAGGAAGGGCGCATTCGGGATGACGCATCGCCCCGGCTCGCGGAACTCCGGGCGCGGGCCCTGACGCTGCAGCGGCGCGTGAAGGCCCTGGTGGAGGAGATGACCCGGGACGAGCGAATCCGGCCGATGCTCCAGGACGACTACTACACCATCCGGGAGGGCCGCTACGTCCTGCCGGTGAAGGCCGAGGACCACCGGTTCGTGGTGGGCATCCTCCATGGGGCCTCCCAGACCGGGCAGACCCTCTTCATCGAGCCCCAGTCCATCGTGGAGGAGAACAACCACCTCAAGATGGTGCTGGAGGGCATCGCGGCGGAGGAGCACGCGGTGCTGGCCGATCGGTCCCGGCTGATCGGGCGCCAGGCCGAGGCGGCGGCACGGATCGCCGATGCCCTGTGGCGCCTGGACGCGATCCTGGGCCGGGCCCGTCTGGCCCGGGCGATGGGGGGCCGGCGGCCCACGATCGGTGGAGAGGTGCTCCGGGTGGTCGAGGCCCGGAATCCCCTGCTGCTGCTCCTGGGTCGCACGGTGGTCCCGACCTCCCTGGAGATGCCCGGCGGGGGATCGGGAGGCGCCTTGATCCTCTCGGGGCCCAATGCCGGCGGAAAGTCGGTGGCCCTGTCCACCGTGGGCCTCTGCGTGCTGATGGTCCAGCACGGGCTCCTGCCCCCGGTGCGGGAAGGGACGGTCCTGCCGGAGTACGCCCGGGTCTTCACGGTGATCGGGGACCCGACCAGCATGGATCGTGCCCTGAGCACCTTCACGGGGCAGGTCTCCCGGGTGATGGAGGCCCTGGAGGGAGCCCGGGGACGGGTGCTCGTGCTGCTGGACGAACTGGGAACGGGGACCGAGCCCCGGCGCGGAGAGGCGCTGGCCATCGCCATCATCGAGGCCCTGGTGGAGCGGGGCGCCGAGTGCCTCGTGGCCACCCACTTCGACGGCCTCAAGCGGCGGGGCGCCGAGGACCCGCGATTCCGCAATGGCCGGATGGGACTCGATCCGAAGACGGGACTGCCAGATTACTCCCTGTCCCTCGGGGAGGCGGGGGAGTCCAATCCCTTCGAGATTGCCAGGCAAGTGGGGCTGTCCGAGGACATCCTGGCCCGGGCCCGGGCCCTGGTGGGGGACCAGGAGCGGCAGTTGGAGGAGGCCCTGGCCGCGGCGCGGGCCTTGAAGGCGGCCCTGGAGCAGGAGAAGCGGGAGACGGAGGACCTCAAGCGTCGGCTGGCGGAGGACAAGCGGCGCTACGAGAAGGAACTCCACCGGATCCGGAACGACTCGGACCGGCTGGTCCACGAGGCCCGAAGGGAGGTGCTCCAGAAGATGAAGCGGCTGGAGGAGGAATTGGAGGCCATCGCCCGGCAGGCCCGGGCCGAGAAGGCGCGCATGGCCGAACCGACCGCCGTGGAGACCGTGAAGGCCCGCCGGCAACAGGTGACCGAGCGGAAGCGCGAGGTTCGACGGGAGATGGATCGGGAGGAGGAGACGCGGGCGCCCAGCGAGCCGCTCCCGGCCGAGTCCTTCCGGGAGGGGACCCTGGCCTATGTGGTGCCCCTCCGGGCGGTGGGACGGGTGGTCGAGGTGGCGCCGGACGGGAAGCGCGGTGTCGTGCAGGTGGGCCTTCTCCGGACCCCGGTGAAACGGACGGACCTGCGGGTTCCGGATCCGGGGGCCTCTTCCGGTCCTCCGGTCGGCGGCCCGTCCCGGAAGGATCCCCCAAGACCACCGGAGCCGTCGCGTCCACCGCCGCCTCCACCGGAGTCCCGGGAGGGGGGCTTCATCCGGACCGAGACCAACACCCTCGACGTCCGGGGGATGCGGGCCGACGAGGCCCTGGCGGCCCTGGAGGCCTTTCTGGATCAGGCATGGCTCCGAGAGGACCCCGAGGTCCTGGTCATTCATGGGATCGGGACCTCGGCTCTCCGGAAGGCCATCCGGGAGTACTTGAAGAAGAGCCGCTACTGTCGATCGTTCCGCCCCGGGGAGACCCGCGAGGGCGGAGAGGGGGTTACCTTCGTGCTGCTGGCGCTGTGACCGCCGGGGCCGGACCCCGTGTCAGAGGACCTTCTTGAGCACCACGAAGCCCCCGACCAGCAGCACGAGGAACGCCAGGGCCAGCCAGTCGAAGTAGCGGTCGATGAAGCGCTTCATGGGCGGACCGAAGAGCCACAGCAGGATGGCCACGGCGAAGAACCGCATGCCCCGCCCGATCAGGGACGCCACGAGCAGGGTCTCCATGGGGATCGCGAAGTAGCCCCCGGCCACCGTGAAGACCTTGTACGGGATCGGGCTGAAGGCGGCGCCGAAGACCGCCAGGAAGGCGTTCTGGTCATAGAGGTCCTTCACCTTCAGGAACAGGGAGGTGGGGCCCTCGGCTCCGGACCCGGCCAGATGGCGGTAGAAGTCGTAGCCGGACAGGGTGACCACCTCGGTGCCGGGCCCCCCTCGGCCGTACCAGGACTCGGGACCCACGAGCCAGGCCAGGATGCCGTTGACCACCCCGAAGAACTCGTGGCCCAGCCACCAGCCAAAGGCGCCGCCCAGCACCGACCCCACCGTGCAGATCACCGCGTAGCGGAACCACTTCTCCCGCCGGCCCAGCACCAGTGCGATCAGCAGCACGTCCGGAGGAATCGGGAAGAAGGACGATTCGGCGAAGGCCAGGATCGCCAGCGCAATGGCCCCGTAGGGGGTGTCCGCCCAGTGGAGCACCCAGTGATAGAGGCCCTTCATCCAGGTCATCGGCAGGCGCCACCAGGGCACCGCCGGGGTCGTGACAGGTTCGGCCATGGTCCTCCCTTCCGGCAACGAGGCGCGCAATTATATCCGAAAGCCATGGCTCTGCCGGTTTCAGCGAGGACCAACGAGCAGGGGGCATCCATGGGGGTGCGGGGGCCGGGGACCGGGACTCATCGCAAGAAGAGGGCGTTGCTGTAGAGGTAGGGGTAGGAGGCCTCGGCGACGCCCTCCAGGCCCGGGGCGTCCAGGGAGTCCGCCAGGTGCAGGGGCACGACGTCGACCTCGACGCGCCATGAACCTGCGGGGGCATTGGCCAGGGTCCAGGTCCGCCCCTGTCCCTCGATGGTGGCCACCACCGAGGCTCCATCGGCGGTGGCCCGGATCACCCGGGTCGTCATCCGGGCGGTGCCATAGGTCGATGGATCGACTCCCGTGATTCCCCAGGGGGGAGGAATCAGGGTCGGCGTCCGCAGGTAGAGATCCACGCCCGGTTCCGCCGCGACCTCCTGCCCCATTTCCACCGGCTGACCCTCCCGGACTCCGAAGAAATCGAAGCCCTCGGGGCTGCCCACCAGGTCGAAGGCCACGTAGAGCCGTCCCTGGCCCACGGCGTTTCGGGCCTCGTCGGGGTCCTCGGCCCGGTCTGCATGCAGCCAGACGCGGTTCGCGAACCACCGGAAGGAACGGCCGAAGGAATCGAACCGGTCCCCGTCGGAGAGGGGCACTGGTCCCCCGGAGACCAGCGTCTGGGCCATGTAGGGAAAGTCGCTGGTGAAGGGCTCGCAGGACTCCAGGTCGGAGCACAGCGAGGGGATTTCCACATTCCGATGGATGTCCGTGGCCCCGAAGGCGGTCATCCGGACCTGGGGCGCGACGGCGTCGAACTTCCGAGGGTCCTCGGCCACCGGCTGGAGCAGCAGCAGCAGGGCCAGGTCCGGGTCCGGGACCTGCCGCCCGGGCTCCATGAAGCGGTCCACCAGCAGGAAGCGGTCCAGCCCCGAGACGAGGGCGTCCATGAGCATGGGATGGACGTTGAAGATCTCGATTCCATCCACCGGGGCCTCGGCCAGGCGCTGGACCGAGATGGCCGTCTCCTCCGGGTGGTTCACGAAGGCGTAGCCGCCCTGGGCGTGGACCTGGGCGATGGCCGCCTGGACCTGCCCCAGGGGAACGTCGTCGTGGTAGGACGTCGAGAAGACCTCCGGGGGGATCGGGGCCGAGAGGCCGATGGGCATGTTCTTGTTCCCCTCGCACCCGACGAAGTAGAGGAAGGACGGGACCAGGCTGCCCTCGGGGCAGGAGACCCGGTTCGCCACCGGCCGCCCCTGGCTGTCCAGCACCAGGGTGTCCCCCTCCTCGGGACGGTAGTGAAGGGCCTCCTCGAAGGTCGCATCCCGGACGTCGCCCGGATGGTCGGTCTGAAAGACCAGGGAGATCCCGTTCTGGCAGGGGGCCAGTCGGTGCTCGTCCTCGCAGACCCGGAACAGGGACGGATCGATCCCCTCGTGGTCCGGGAAGCAACCGTCGTGGGACCACTGGGAGTGGAGGTGGACGATGGCCCGCCGCTCGACGTAGCCGCGATTCTCGGCCCCGAAGGGGATGGGGGGCACCACCGTCTCGGGCCCCGAGTCGGCGGGGACGTCCTCGACGGGCCCCGTCTCCCTGATTCCCGGGTCCTCGGTGGCGTCCTCCGGGAGGTCTCCGTCGCGATCGGCGACGCCGGGGTCCTCGGGCGGCGGGGCACCTTCGTCGGAAAGAACATCGGGGGTGGGGTGGTCCGTCCCGGTGTCGGAGGTCCCGGAGGATCCTCCGCCACAAGCCAGCACCAGCGCCAGGGGAACCAGCAAGAACCTGCGATTCATGGCCTCCCTCCGGGAATGGGGCGCGCAATCGTCGCGCAATGCTACCGGAATGGCGCCAGAATGCCAGCACCAGGAAGCAAACAAGGAACCGGGAGGCCCCTCCGGGACACGGGCCGCGAGCGGGCACTCCGGAGTCCGCCAGGATCCGAGAGGGTGTCCGGAAGGGGTCTTCGTGGCATAATGCGCCGCGGCCCGGGGAGGGGAGCCCGACAATGGGGGAACGGGATCGGACCAGTCACCGGTCGATGCGGCGGATCCGGAACATCGGCATCATCGCGCACATCGACGCGGGGAAGACGACGCTGACCGAGCGTCTGCTGTTCATCACCGGGAAGACCCACAAGATGGGGGAGGTCCACGACGGTGAGGCGGTGATGGACTACATGGTCCAGGAACAGGAGCGTGGCATCACGATCACCTCCGCGGTGACCTCGTTCGAGTGGCGGGACCACGAGGTGCACCTGGTGGACACCCCCGGGCACGTGGATTTCACCATCGAGGTGGAACGATCGCTCCGGGTGCTGGATGGGGCCGTGGTGGTCTTCGACGGCGTCAGCGGAGTCGAGCCCCAGTCCGAGACCGTCTGGCACCAGGCCGACCGGTTCGGCGTCCCCCGGATCGCCTTCGTGAACAAACTGGACCGGGTGGGGGCGGACTTCGATGCCGCGGTGGCCTCGATGCGGAGCCACTTCTCCCAGACGATCCTCCCGGTGCAGATCCCCGTCGGGACGGAGTCGTCGTTGCGGGGAGTCGTGGACCTGGTCCGTCGGCGGACGTTGCTGTGGGACGGACAGGACCCGCGGGACACCGAGGTGCAGGAGGGGGTGCCCGAGGAACTCCGGGACGCGACGGAACGGGCTCGCGAGGAACTGGTCGCGGCGCTGGCGGACTTCGACGAGGAGGTTGCGGACCGGTATCTGGCCGGGGAGGAGGTGCCCGGGGACCGGATCCAGGAGGTGTTGAGGCGGGCCTGCATCTCCGGGAAGGTGGTTCCCGTGCTCTGCGGGTCCGCGCTGCGCAATCGGGGAGTTCCGCCGGTCCTCGACGGGGTGGTGGACTGGCTCCCGTCGCCCCTGGACATCCCGCCGGTCCGGGGCACCCATCCCCAGACCGGGGAGGTGGTGGAGCGACCGCACGACCCTGCGGCCCCGTTCTGTGCGCTCGTCTACAAGGTGCAGGTGGTGGATGAGGGGCGCCGCCTGACCTATCTCCGGATCTACTCGGGCCGCATTCGGGAGGGGGACGACGCCTTCAATCCCGGGAGGAGGATCCAGGAGAAGTTCAGCCGCATCTTCCTCATGCACGCCAGGGACCGGAAGCGCCTGGAGGAGGTCGGCGCCGGGAACATCGTGGGGGTGCTGGGCCTCAAGGTCACTGGGACCGGCGAGACCCTCTGCGACCCGGCCCACCCGATCCTGCTGGAACCGATCCGGGCCTATGACCCGGTCATCTCGATGGCCATCGAGGCCGAGGTCCAGGGGGACCGGGAGCGCCTCGAGATGACGCTCCGGCGCATCGCCGACGAGGACCCGACCTTCCGGTTCCGGGAGGATCCGGACACCGGTCAGACGGTGATGTCCGGAATGGGGGAACTGCACCTGGACATCGTGGCGGACCGCATCCGCAGGGACTTCCGGCTGCCGGTCCGGGTCGGGCGGCCCCAGGTGGTCTATGCCGAGACGGTGCTCCGGGCCGCCGAGGGCGAGGGCGTCTGCGAGATCGACGCCGACGAGGCACGGGTCTTCGCCCGGTTGCGCCTGCGGGTGGAACCGGCCCCCCGGGGGACCGGCAACTCCGTCCGGGGCGCCGCCGAGGTCCAGGCATCGCCGGCCCTCCGGGAGGCGGCGGCGACCGGGGTCCTGGAGGCGCTGCAAGGAGGCGTGCTCAACGGCCTGCCCATCACGGACGTGACGGCGACGCTGCTGGGCCTGGAGGGACGCGAGGGCTACGGCATCGACGACACCGCGGTGAAGATCGCCGCGATGAACGCCGTGAAGGAGGTCTGCGGTGCGGCCGGGACCGCCCGGATGGAGCCCATCGGGCGCATCGAGGTGGTCTGTCCGCCGGAGTACATGGGAGAGGTCCTGGGAGGCCTCCAGGCTCGCCGCGGGGTCATCGAGGCCCTCGAAGACCGGGGGCTGGTGAAGTGGATCCGGGCCACCGCTCCCATCGAGAGGATGTTCGGCTATGCCACCGAACTCCGTTCCGCGACCCAGGGACGGGGTGCCTTCACGATGGTCTTCGAGCGCTACGACGTGGCATGACGCGGAACGCTCGGGAGGGAATAGTCTTCGCGGCGAGGCGTCCAAGGGCCGCTTTCTGACCGGCGAATTCGATTGACGCGCCGTGTCCGGCTCGGCTAGCCTCGACGGGGACCCGAACGAGGAGCAACGATGGGAAGCAGACGTCTGGGGGTTGCGAGGTGCCTCGGGGGTCCGGTCCGGCGGGTCCTGTTCGCGGCCTGCCTGCTGATGGCCCTGCCGGGATGCCAGGGCGTCACGAAATGGGCACTGGGCTACACCGGGAACATCCTGGCGGATGGTTTTCAGGCCATCATGGAGGACCCGGATGTGGACCTGGTCCGGGATTCGTTGCCGGGCAACCTCAAGACCGTGGAGGTGCTGCTGGCTTCGAGCCCTTACGACCCGAATCTCCTCTATGCCCTGGCCCAGGGCTACGGTTCCTACGCCTGGCTGGTCCTGGAGGACGAGATGGACCTCGCCGAGGCGGCGGGGCAGGGGCAGCGAGCCGAGGCCCTGCGGCAGCGGGCCCAGGGGCTCTATCGTCGGACCCAGGTCTATGCGGCGCGCATGTTGACCCGGGCCGGGCGTTCGGAACAGGACGTCCTCCAGGGCCTTGAAGGTCCGTCGGAGAAGGCGACGGCGAGGCTTCTTGGGGAACTGGACCGACCCGATGCCCGGGCCCTGTTCTGGTACACGTTCGGCTGGGTGAGCCGGATCAACCTGGACCCGGCCAATCCCGAGCGTGTCTCGGAACTGCCTCGGGTGGAGCAGTTGATGGCCCGGGTCGTGGAACTGGACCCGACCTATTTCTACGGCCTTCCATTGCTGTTGAGCGGGGCCCTCTATGCCGGGCGGGCGCCGATGTACGGGGGCGATCTGGAACGGGGGCGGGCCTTCTTCGAGAAGGCCATCGCCGCCTCCCAGGGCAGGTTCCTGGTGACCAGGTTTGCCTACGGGCGCTACTACGGGGTGCAGGCCCAGGACCGGGAACTCTTCTGCCGGATGATGAACGAGGTCCTCGAGGCCCCGGAGGACCTGCTGCCGGAGCAGCAGATGATGAACAACGTCACCCGGCGATGGGCGAAGCGTTGGCGAGAGAGGGCGTCCTCCCTCTTCGAGGAGTCCCAGGACTGTCCTCCGGTGGGCGGACAGGGGAAGGAAGCGGAATCGCAGGAGGTGGATGATGGGGAACTCTAGGGGTTGGTCGGCGGTCGGGAAGGGGATCGTGATCGGGGCGTTGTTGGCCTGGGGAGGCGTCCTCCGGGCGGACCCCGTGGTGATCAAGCTGGCCACGGTGGCCCCGAAGGGCTCCCCGTGGATGAACGCCTACTCGGCCATGAACGAGGAGGTCGAGAAGGCCACCGAGGGGCGGGTGTCGTTCAAGTTCTATCCGGGGATGGTCTCGGGCGACGAGAAGGACATGGTGCGCAAGATGCGGGCCGGACAGCTGCAGGCCGGGGGCCTGACCGGGACGGGGCTCCAGATGATCCAGCCCGCGATGCTGGTCTGGCAGTTGCCGCTCCTGTTCAAGGACTACGAGGAACTGGCGAAGACCCGGGCCCGGATGGAGGACCGGATGCAGGGGCTGATGAACCAGAAGGGCTTCGTCATCCTGGGCTGGTCGGACCTGGGCTACACCTACATCTTCACGAAGAAGCCTGCCAGCAGCCTGGCCTCCTTCAACCAGATCAAGATGTGGGGATGGGAGGACGAGCCCATCAGCAAGGCCTTCTTCGAGGTCGCCGGGATTGCCCAGGTGCCCCTGGCGCTGACCGACGTGCTGCCGGCCCTGCAGCGGGGGATGATCGACGGGGTGTACAACTCCCTGATGGGCCTGATGTCCCTCCAGTGGGACAAGTATGTCTCCTACGTCACGAAACTGGTCATCAGCATCGGGATCGGGGCCACGGTGGTCACCAAGTCCGTCTGGGACCAGATCTCCCCCGAGGACCAGAAGAAGGTGCTGGAGATCTCTCGCAGGCATCACGACCGGTTGAACGCCGAGATCCAGAAGAAGAACAAGGAGGCCCTGTCCCAGATGAAGAAGGCGGGGATGCAGGTGGTGGATCTGGAGCCCGGCGAGATGGATCGATTCCAGGGGATCGCGGCCCGGGTGCGCCAGATGCTGACGGGGAAGTTCTTCGACGCGGGGCTGCTGAAGGACGTGGAAGCGATGCGGGACCGGGTCCGGTCGGGGAACTGACGGGCGGAGGTCCGGTTCCTGTTCCAAGGCCATTCCAGGAGGTCAACGTGAAGCCCTTGTTCGCCCTGGATCGCCTGATCGGGCGGGTCGAGTCCGTCCTGCTGGTGACATCGCTGGCGGCGCTGCTGCTGCTGACGCTCTACTCCGTGGCCTATCGCAATCTGCTGGCGCCGGTCGTGCTCAAGATGCAGGCCCGGGCGGCACAGTCATCGACGGGGGGCGTTTCCGAGAGGGACCGCGTCGCACCGGTCGCCGTTCCCGACGAGGTCGGCGGTGGCACCAGGGAGTCCGGCGATTCCGCGAAGCCGGCCGGGCCCCCCCCGACCGGGGAGGATTTCGCGGGGGACCTGGAGGACGACGAGGAAGCCGCCCCGGCGGCGGCCCCGGCGGCGGGGACCGGACAGGCCGCGGCGAAGGGGCAGGGGGGGGAGTTCGCGGGGGACCTGGAGGACGACGAGGAAGCCGCCCCGGCGGCGGCCCCGGCGGCGGGGACCGGACAGGCCGCGGCGAAGAAGCAGGGGGGGGACTTCGCGGGGGACCTGGAGGACGATGAGGGGACCGCCCCGGCGGCGGCCCCGGCGGCGGCCCCGACTGCAGCCCCCACGCCGGATTCAGGAGCGCGGGTCCAGGACCACGACACGCTGGCGGTTCCGCCCCCTGCCCAACCGGAATCGCTGCTGTTGCGTGTCCTGAAGTTCCTGAACTTCGGCTGGATCGACACGGTGACCCGTCACCTGCTCCTCTGGATCGCCTTCTTCGGGGGTGCCATCGCGACCCGCCATCGGCGGCACATCAAGATTGACGCCCTGTCGCGACTCCTGCCCGAGGAGGGGCGCAATCGCCTCACGATCCTGCTGGACGTCGCAGCCATCGCGGTCTGCGTCGTGATGGCCCGGGCCGCCTGGAAGTTCATGACCTCCGAGTCGGAGACCGATGCCGTGTTCTACGGGAGCCTCCCGGTCTGGGTCGGAATCGCGATCATCCCGGTGGGATTCGGGCTGTTGATCTGGCACTTCTTGCTGGACTGCCTGCTGGAGGTCCTCTGGAGCCTCGGGGTCCGATCCCCGGAACTGGTCCAGTGGCGCGAGGAACTGCACGCCAGCCAGGGGGAGGTGGCCTGATGGCACTGCTGGTCGTCATTCTGCTCTTCGCATTGTTCGGGACACCGCTCTTCACGGTGCTGGGCGGCGCGGCCCTGTCGCTCTTCGCGCTGGAGGGGATCGACACGAAGGCGGTCATCGTGGAGATGTATCGTCTGGCGGCCAATCCCTTCATGCTGACGATTCCCCTCTTCACGCTGGCCGGGTTCCTCATGGCCGAGGCGAACACGCCGAAGCGCCTGGCGCGCCTGGCCCGGGCGGGACTGGGATGGCTGCCGGGGGGCATCGTGCTGGGGGTGATCGTCACCTGCTCCTTCTTCACCACCTTCAGCGGCGCATCGGGGGTCACGATCATCGCTCTGGGGGCGTTGTTTCTTCCCATCTTGAAGTCGGAGGGGTACCCGGAGCGATTCTCCCTGGGGGTGGCCACCGCCGCCGGATCGATGGGGCTCCTGTTCCCGCCGTCGCTGCCGCTGCTGGTCTATGGAATGGTGTCGGGCATCGACGTGAATCGCCTGTTCCTGGCGGCCCTGGGCCCCGGGATCATCACCGTGCTGGCCCTGGCGGCCCTGGGCCTGTTCGTCGCCCTCCGGTCCCAGACGAAGCGGACCCCCTCCAGTGCCAAGGAGTTCTTCGCGGCGGTGAACGAGGCCAAGTGGGAACTGCTCGTGCCCGTGATCATCTTCGGGGGGATCTTCGGGGGACTCGTGACGGTGGCCGAGGTGGCGGCGATCACGGCCTTCTACCTGGTGATCGTCGAGGTCTTCGTCTACAAGGACCTCCAGATTCGGCGAGACCTGCCCCGGATCTTCCGGAAGAGCATGATGCTGGTGGCCGCGCTGCTGCTGATCCTGGGAAGCGCCCTGGGTCTGACCAACTACCTGGTGGATGCGGAGGTTCCGGACCACCTGTTCCGGATCGCCACCTCGATCTTCACCAGCAAGTGGTCCTTCCTGCTGGCGCTCAACGCCTTCCTGCTCATGATGGGGAGCATGCTGGACATCCTCTCGGCAACCATCGTCATCGTGCCCCTGATCGCCCCGGTGGCCATCAAGGTGGGAATCGACCCCGTGCACCTGGCGGTCATCTTCATTGCGAACATGCAGACGGCCTACCTGCTGCCTCCCGCGGGGATCGACCTCTGCGTGGCCTCCCTGGCCTTCAACCAGCCCATGACGCGGATGTACCGGGTGGCGGTTCCCTTCGTGGGGACCCTGCTGGTGGCCCTGCTGGTGATCACCTACGTGCCGGAACTCTCCCTGGCGTTGTTGCACTGGACGGGACGCTAGGGGCAGGTCACCCGGTCGGCGGTTCCGGGGACACCTCGACACCGGACAGGCGCCGTTCGATTCGCCGTCGGGCGGCCGCGGCGGTCTCCCGGAGCAGGGACGGCAGGGTAGCGACCCACTCCTCCGACCCCAGAGCCTCCAGGGACCGGGATCGCCCGATCACCCCCAGGGTCTCCAGCATCAGCTGGGCCACCTCGGGGCTCTTGGGTCGAAGCCCCATCCGACCGGGAAGCAGTGTCCGCCATCTGGGCGGACGGAGGGCCTCCAGCAGCAGGGCCTCGAAGTCCGGCGTGTCGGGCAGAACGATCCGCTCGTATTCCATCAAGGCCCGAAGGCTCGCGATCTGTACCAGGTCCGGTGGCTCGTCCTCGGCATGGGTCCGACCCCGGAGGGTCTCCTGCAGGCGTTCCAGGAACAGCGGGTGGACGGAGTGGATCGCCCCCAGGGCCTCGATGGCCCGGCGGACGACCGTCTCGTCCGGGTCGTTCATTCGGCCCAGCAGGTCCTTCTCCGCGTCGTAACTCGCCAGGCGTGCCAGGGCCGTCACGCAGGCCTCCCGGACCTTCGCGTGAGGGTGCTCCAGGTAGCGGACCAGGATCGGTGTGGCCCGGGCCTCCCCGATCTGTCCCACGATCTCCACCAGGTTCCGGATCGTATACCAGTTGTGGCGATGCGCCTTGAGTTCGTCGAGGACCGGGTCCAGGGCCGGCCTGCCGATCTTCACCAGCACCGAGCACAGCGCCCTGCGGCAACCGGGGTCCTCGGCGGAGGCCAGGTGCCGGATCACCGGGATCACCGCATTGGCTCCGAACAGGGCGACCCCGTCTTCCAGGGGACCCCGAACCTCCTTGGGCATCGATACGGTGAGGCGGATCAGGTCGTCCAGGAAGGACCCCTTGTCCAGGTGGGTCAGGGCATCCCCCAGAAAGCGAGTCCTCCCGAGGAACGGCGGGACCGGCTCCGCGGCGTGACGCGTGATGACTCCGAAGAGGGCGACCAGGACGTCCTTCTCTTTCCGGGCCAGCAGTTCCGGGATGACGACCACCAGGACATTCAGGTACTTCAGGTAGGACCTGGGGTCGGCACAGCGATCGAAGTCCTCCAGGTATTCCTTGCTCTTCTCGAGGAATCGGTCGGTCATCATGCCGGCCTTGATGTGGCTCTGGACACTGGGCGGCAGGTCGGCGAAGGCCAGGATCTCCGCCTGATAGGCGGTCATCAGCAGGGGTCGGGCCTCCTGGACGAGGTCCGACGCCCCCAGTTGCCGCAGGGCCTTTCGGGTGATCTCCAGCAGGGACTGCTGGAAGGCCCGGGGGTCCCGACCGGCCAGATTCAGGCGGGGGGCCGGTTTTCGCAATTCATCGATGTAGTTCAGCATCTGCCCGGCCACTTCCATCAGTTGGCGGGGCTTCATCGCCGCGACCAGCACGTTCTCCACCGGGAGGTCGATGGCGACATGGAGACCGTCGGAGACCAGATCGGCATTGAGCAGGATGTCCCGGAGGGTCTCGATCCGGTGGATGGGGCGGATGACCTCCCGGATGGCCTGGGCCTTCAACCCGCGGATCGTGTCCGGAGACGCCTCCCGGAGCATCGGGAGGCGGGAGATGTCCTTGCGAAGCCGCGACAGGGCGATCTTCACGGGCCATGGAAGGTGGCGGACACCCCCCAGCACCTCGTCCATGCCCACGACGGTGCAGTGCATGAGGCCCAGACTGCCCAACAGGTCCACCAGGCTGTCCGGTGCCCCCTCCTCCCGGGACTCCCGGGAGGCCTGCATCGCCCAGCGGGTCCAGCCTTCCAGGAAGACCTCCAGTTCCTCCCGGGTCAACTCCCGCTTGAGTGTGAAGGATGCAATGCGGTTTCGGACGAAGTAGTCGTGGAACTTCGCGATGAAGTGGTCCCCGAGGACGCCTCGGAACGTCTTTGCGACCTCGATGGGTTGATCCAGCAGACCGTCCAGCACGACCCCCTTCTCGTCCATCGTCGAGACGAGGGTGTAGGTCAGTTCGTGGGCCTGCTGGGTCAACTGCCGGAAGAGGGCGAACATCTCTTCGATGGCGTTGCGAGCCAGCACGTGCTCCGAGGAATAGGTCCCCGTCTGGGTGATGGCCTTCAGCAGCAGCATCGTGAACTCCCCGGCCCGCTGACGGATCTGCCGGGCCTCCTCCCCGTCGGCCATCAGGGAACGCATCGACGAGGAGTGGGAGTCGTCCATGACCTGCACCCGATTTCCTTGGACACGAACTTGGGGTAATGACCCCGAGGGAGGAGGTTCAAGGAGATGAGAAAGATGACGAGGGACGAGCGGAGGGAGGACCAGGGCAATCAGCCGGGGGAAAC
>Ga0208197_1000516_pt1 | contig 47952 bp, 43 predicted proteins | sample AD_JPNNA4_MetaG_FD_184444 | JGI IMG/M metagenome (GOLD analysis project Ga0208197, IMG submission 184444) | Active sludge microbial communities of municipal wastewater-treating anaerobic digesters from Japan - AD_JPNNA4_MetaG (SPAdes) (version 2) | ecosystem: Engineered > Bioreactor > Anaerobic...
GCGGCGTACACCCCCCCGATATTGTTCAGCGTCGTCCCTTCCCCCGCCCGGTCGCCCACCTCCCGACTGATCGCCAACGCCGCCTCGTACTGCGCCAGCGCCCGCTGTTTATCGCCCAAGGCGGAGTACACCCGCCCGATATTGTTCAGCGTCGTCCCTTCCCCCGCCCGGTCGCCCACCTCCCGCCGGATCGCCAACGCCGCCTCGTACTGCGCCAGCGCCCGCTGTTTATCGCCCAAGGCGGCGTACACCAGCCCGATATTGTTCAGCGTCGTCCCTTCCCCCGCCCGGTCGCCCACCTCCCGACTGATCGCCAACGCCGCCTCGTACTGCGCCAGCGCCCGCTGTTTATCGCCCAAGGCGGAGTACACCCACGCCAGGTTGTGGAGCAGTGTGCCTTCGTCCTTGCGGCGGCCTGAAGCGCGCGCGGCTTCCAGACCGCGTGTAATCCAGTCCATTTCCACGCGCCACAACCCCCGCATATTCTGATATTCTCGCAACGCCCACACGTACTCCAACACCAGGTCCGCATCCTTTTTCACATCGGTCACCCAGCGCCAGGCGTGCTGGATTTGCGGCCAGGCGGCCTCGATGCGCCGCCAGTCTTTACGGTCGGCGTTCGCCAGGGCCAGGTAGTGGCGCGCGTGGCGTTCGGCAGGGGGCATGGGGTGGCCGATCTCCGCCGCCTGCAGGCGCGCGGCGTACTCCGCGATGGTCTGGTGCAGGGTGTAGCGCCCGTCCGCATAATCAAGCAGGCCCAGGTCGCACAGCCGGCCGAGCAACGCCGCGCCGTCGTCGGTTTCCAGCACCGCCAGCGCCGCCTCTTCGTCAAAGTCGGCAGGTTTGGGGGCAAACGCGCCCAAAGCGTACCAGCGCGCGTCACAGAGCACCTGATCGCTGCTGGCAATCGCGATGTACAGGGTGCGCTCGACGCCCGGCGCTTGTCCATAAAAGCGCGCCCCGGCCTGGCGCAGGCGTTCGATGGCCTCGCGGATGCGGCGCGGGTGTCCGCCGCCTTCTTCTGCCGCCAGCGTGCGGCCCACGACGGTCAGCGCCAGGGGCAGGCCGCCGGTCAACGCCACCAGCTCGCGGGCGGCGTCAGGCTCCAGGGCCACGGCACGCGGGGCCAGCTTGCGCAGCAGGTCGAGGCTTTCTTGCCGCGCCAGTTCCTCCACGTCGGTGACGGCGTCGGCGTCTCCGGCGAAGGCGCGGGCCAGCGGCAGTTGGCGCGTGGTGAGCAGGCGCGCGCAGCCGGGCGCGTCCACCTCGCACAGCGGGATGAGCGGATCCCAGGCCCAGGCGTCGTCCAGGATGAGGAGGGCGGGTTTGCCACGGCGCGCTAACGCCGTTCCCACGGCGCGGGCCAGGGCGCGCGCGTTGGGGTACGCGGTCACGTCCACGCCCAGAGGGCCGGCCCACAGGCGCAGCACAGGGTCGGCATCGGCGGCTTTCTTAGCGGCAGGGCCGAGGTCGCCCCAGAAGATGCCGCCGCCAAAGTGCGCGAGGATGTCGGAATCGTAGGCCAATGCCGCCGCGAGCGTCGTCTTGCCCACGCCGGGCCGGCCGCGCACGGCGGAAATCGCGGCGGTGGATGCGCCGGGCGCGAGCAAGCGCGCTTTCAGGTCGGTCAGGAGCGTATCGCGGCCCACCAGCAGGCGCGGCCGTGGCGGCACATTGACGAAGAGACGCTCCTCAATGCGCCCGTTGATCATTACCGTGACGGTGTTGCCATCGCCGATGACGTTGCCGTGGCCATGAATGGCAGTGTCCATGCCGACCTCCTACTGGATGCTGGATGCTGAATGCTGGATGCTGGATGCTGGATGCTGGATGCTGGATGCTGGATGCTGGATGCTGGATGCTGGATATTTGTTGTTGACTATTATAGTGTACTCAATTTCTTTGGATGAGCAACCTACGCTCGCGCTTGCCTGCAACCGCAACGGCCTTACAATCGTAAGCATGCTGGGGACTGGAGACCAGAGACTAAGGACTAAAGACTAAAGACTAAGGACTAAAGACTAAGGACTAAAGACTAAGGACTAAAGACTATGATGACCCATTGGCTAGAAATTATCGTGAAACTGCTGATGCTCTTCGGGATGTTCGTGGGGTTGGCGGGGATGGTGGTGCCCGTTTTCCCCGGCGTGACGGTGATCTGGGCGCTGGCGCTGCTGTACGGGATCATCTTCGGGTTTGGCGGGAGCGGGGTGTGGGTGTTCATCGTCATCACCATTCTGGCGATCATCGGCTGGGTGGTGGACAACATCCTGATGGGCGGGAAGGCCAGGCAGGGCGGCGCGCGCTGGTCGTCCATCGCCATCGCGTTCGTCGCCGGGTTTGTGGGGAGCATCTTCTTGACGCCGCTTGGCGGCATCGCGGCCACACTCGGCGCGCTCTACCTGGCGGAGTACGCGCACAGACAGGATCGCGCCGAGGCGTGGGCCGTCACCAAGAGTATGGCAATCGGCTGGGGCTGGTCATTCGTCGCCCGTTTCTCCATTGGGTTGGTGATGATCGGCCTGTGGGCGATCTGGGCGTGGTAGGGGTTCTTCCTCGGGTTTGACCTTGTTGGCCAGCTTGCCGACAAGGTCCCCAATGCGTTTGACGGTTTTTTCGTTGGATAGCGCAGCGTCGACTTTTTCGGCTTTGTCGGGACGCATCGATTTGATGTAATCCACCGCCGTACCGAGCGCCGCCTCCGCATCCTCTTCCGATAGCCCGGCGACCTGCGCCAGGCGTTTGATCAATGCATCGAGATTGTTCATCGTCTTTAGTCTGGTAGTCCTTAGTCTGATAGTCCTTAGTCTGGTAGTCGGTAGTTTGATAGTCGGCAGTCTGATAGTCGGCAGTCTGACAGTTCGGACAAAACTTCTCTATCATTATACGCCAAAATTCCCATTTGACACGGCCCTCATAGCGCAAATTGCCCACCAGGGACTCCTCGACCAACGACTATTCGACCGCACAACTACCGACGCCTCGACCGCACAACTACCGACTCCTCGACCGCACAACTACCGACTCCTCGACCACGCGACTACCGACTCCTCGACCCCACGACCCCACGGCTACTCGACTACACGACTACTCGACTACTCGACTACACGACTACTCGACGACTCGACTACACGACTAACAACGATATGCGGTATAATAGCGCCTGGAGGGCAACAGATACCATGTCGTCATCGCCACACGCACATCGCGTCATCCATTATGTGCTCGAGGGAGCAGCGGTGTTGCTGCTTGTCACCCTGGCAGCGCTCACCGTCATCCTGCACCTCACCCGCCCGGAGATACGCTATAGCGCGCAAATTGCGTCACTGGAATCGACAATCCAGGCGCGAGTGGTGAGTGTCGTCAAAGAGGAAACGACGGTCGACGAGAACGGCCTGATCATGGTCTTCCAGGAGCTTGAATTGGAAGTGCGCTCCAAAGGCGAGTATCAGGGGCAAACCATCACCGTCAACTACAACGGGATGGGGCCGACGTTGAGCGCCGTGCAGTTCCGCGAGGGGCAGTATGCGCTGGTGATGATCTCCAAACGCCCCGATGGGCAAGCGTTCTTCCAGGTGGCCGATCATGTGCGCACTGGCCCGATTGCGGTCATCGTCGTCCTGTTCGTCGCCCTCACCCTGGGCATCGGGCGTTGGAAAGGAGTACGCGCGCTGCTGGGCCTTGTGCTAAGCGCGCTGTTGATCGGCGGGTTCATCATCCCGCAAATCCTCGCCCACCGCGATCCCACGCTGGTCAGCCTCGTCGGAACCGCGCTACTCCTGGCGGCGACGCTCTACCTGATCCAGGGGTGGAATCCGACCGGGCACGCCGCATTGTTGGGGATGCTCGCCGCACTGGGCGTGACCGGCGCGCTGGCCGTGGGCTGGACGAAGCTGGCCTACCTCACCGGCTTCGGCTCCGAGGAAACGATGTTCCTGCAAGCCATGGGCGTGGGTATCGAGATGCGCGGCTTGCTCCTGGCGGGGATGATCATCGGCGCGGCGAGCGTGCTGGATGACGTGGTGCTGGCCCAGGCGGTGACGGTGTTCGAATTGGCTGCCGCCAACGCCGATCTCTCGCGGGGCGAACTATACCGCCGCAGCATGAAAATTGGCGTCGCGCACCTGGCCTCGATGATCAACACACTGGTGCTGGCTTACGCCAGCGCCGCGCTGCCGCTGCTGCTGTTGTTCTACCTGTACCCGGAGCCGTGGTACCTCACCATCAACCGCGAGCTGATCGCCGAAGAGATCGTCCGCACGCTGGTGGGCAGCGTCGGCCTGATGATGGCCGTGCCGCTCACAACCGCTATCGCGGCGTGGGGAAGTAGAGGGTAGACAGGGTTTCCTTCCCGTCTACCGTCTACTTCTCAAGAACCTCCCGCAATGCCTTCAGCGTCCGCTCGATGCCCTCGTCGTCAATCCAGTAGTGCGTCACTGCGCGGAAACTGCGCGCGGAACGCGGGCCGATCAGGATGCCGTACTCGTCACGGAGACGCGCCGCCACCTCTGCCGCCGTCAACGGGACCTGCGGGGCAAGGCTGAAGTAGAGGATGTTCGTGAACACCGGCTCGACCATCACACTCGACATCTCCGCCAGCCCGTCGGCGAGCCGTTTGGCCCGCGCGTGATCCTCGACCAGCCGCTCCGTCATCTGCTCCAACGCGACGACGCCCGCCGCCGCGATCACGCCCGCCTGGCGCATCCCGCCGCCGAGCACCTTGCGCGCCCGCCGCGCCTCCTTGATGAAGTCGGCGCTGCCGCACAACACCGATCCCACCGGCGCGCACAACCCTTTCGAGAGGCAAAACGTCACCGAGTCGGCGTGCTTGACCAGTTCGCGCACGTCCACGCCCAACGCTGCCGCCGCATTGAAGATGCGCGCGCCATCGACGTGGATCTTCAAGCCGTGCTCGCGCGCCACCTCGGCGATGCGATCCATGTACCAGGCTGTCAGCGGGATGCCGTTGCAGGTATTGCTCGTGTTCTCCAGGCAAATCAGGCGCGTGCGCGGGAAGTGAGCGTCGTCGCCGCGAATCGCGTCGCGCACGTCGCTCAGGCAGAGCGTCCCCTCCATCTGATTGGGGACGGTATGCGGCATAATGCCGCCCAGCGCCGCCATGCCGCCCTGCTCGTACAAGAATGTGTGGCTCTTGTCGCCAATGATCGCCTCGTCCCCGCGTTGGCAATGGGTCAGCAAGGCCGTCAGGTTGCCCATCGTCCCGCTGACGACGAACAACGCGGCCTCCTTGCCCATACGCTCTGCCGCCATCGCTTCCAGCTTGTTGACGGTGGGATCTTCCCCGTAAACGTCGTCGCCGACCTCGGCATTGGCCATCGCCGCCCACATCGCAGGCGTGGGTTTCGTCACCGTATCGCTGCGCAAATCGACAATGTTCATCAGCGCTTCCTCCTTGCGAGAATTAACCACTAATCTACACGAATCCTCACGAATAGCAATCAGAATTCGTGGAAATCTGTGTAGATTCGTGGCAGAAATTGTCATTCCAAAACAAAAGCCCCCGGAAAACCGGGGGCTTTGTGGTGCCGAAGGTGGGAGTTGAACCCACACGACCGTACGGTCACTACGCCCTGAACGTAGCGCGTCTGCCTATTCCGCCACTTCGGCATGTTCGTGCAGTGTAAGGTGCTATGTTGGCCCGAACGAGGAAAATTCTACCGTAAAGACCGATTTTGTCAAGCCGACAAGCCGCGTATAATAAGGGTAAGCTTTCAGCCAGCAGCTTTCAGTGATCAGCCAGGGAGAAACCGTGGTCAAAAAACGCATTATTTCACAAACCAGCTATGTGGATCCCAACAAAGTTGGGCAGACACAGGCTGCAGGGACGCGCAAAGTCTATCAAGGTACGCTGGAAGCGCAGTGGACGTGCAGTTCGTGCGGGCGGACGGGCATCCCTGGACGGCTCAAACGCTGTCCAAGCTGCAACAATCCCAAGGACGCTGGCGAACAGTACGAAGCGCCGACCGGCAAAGCGGCCTATCTCACGCCGGACGAACTCAAAGCGATGGGCGTTGATCCCACGCAGCACCTTTCGGACGAAGAGTGCGGCTACTGCGGCGCGAAGCTCCAACCGGGGACGCAAAAGTGCCCCAACTGCGGCGCAGCATTAGGCGACGTGGGCTATACGACGCGCGCCTGTCCCGCGTGCGGGCGAGAATCCAACGCCGAGAAATGCCCCAACTGCGGCGCGGCAACCGAAGAAAAACTCATCGCGCACCGAGAGGCAGAACCTCCAAAACAACCCCTCACGTGGATGAGCAAACTGCCGGCTTTCCTGCAAAAACCACAGTTTTTCATTCTGGCCATCATCATCCTGATACTGGCATGTCTCTGCACGTGCTGCGGGATCATCGCCAGCATCCCCCGGATGGAAACCGCCGCCGTCACCGACATCGCCTGGGAACGCACCATCGCCATCGAGGAATACCAGTACAACGAGCACGGAGACTGGACGCTGCCCGCCGGCGCCGACCTCATCAGTCAGGAAGAGCGCATCGCTTCATACAATCAAGTCCAAGTCGGTACTGAAGAAAAATGCGGCTATGAGGAAAGCTGCACGACAGAATCGGTCTACGATCATACCGAACGCACCTGTTACGACGATGGCACGTGCGATGAACACGACGTCTACCGCGACGAGCGCACCTGCACCAACGAGTACGTATGCAACAATGTGCCCGTCTACGAGAGCGTGCCTGTGTACCAGACCTGGTATACCTACAAAATCTGGGAATGGGTCAACATCCAGCCGGCCGTAGCGCAGGGAACGGATGCCGAAATCTATTGGCCGAAGGTGCAATTGGCCGATAACCAACGCGAAGGCGCGCGCGCCGAAAGCTGCACTGTCACCTTCACCAATGACAAAGGGAACGAGTACCCCTACCATCCCATCTGCGCCGATCTGCATCGCTACCGACGCGGCTCACGCTGGGCTATCAAACGCAACGCCTACGAAATCCTGGAAGTCCGCCCACAGGAGTAAGACAACGTTACGTTTCACGTCTTTACGTTTTACGCAAGGAGTGCAAAAGAAACTACGGTACAGCGCCGATAATGAAAATTTTAACTGCGAATTGCGCGAATGTCTGCATTCGCAGAATCTTCGCTAATTTTTTAGAAGATTCGCGTAGATTAGCGAGATTATATAATAGTCGAGAGGATATTGAACACATGGGTAACGCGCTTTTTCTACCGCCAAGTCGCCAAGTCCGCCAAGAAATCTTAAAAACTTGGCGCTCTTGGCGTCTTGGCGGTTGTTCAATATCATCCTGATGAGTACAAGATTAGCGAGATTAGCGGTTTATTTAAGAGGAGGTACCCGCTATGCAAATCACACATGTTGAAGTCATCCCGGTGGATCTGCGGCTGCGCCTGCCCTTTCGCACGGCCTACCATCGTGAAGATGCTGTCGAACACGCGGCGGCGGTCTTCGTGCGCATCGAAACGCGGCAGGGCGACGTCGCCTGGGGCTGCGCAGCCTTCGATACGGCACTCACCGGCGAAACGCTCGACAGCGTCACCCGCGCGTGCCGCGCCTGCGCCGACCGCGCCCGCGACCTGAACCCGCTCAACACCGAGTACGCGCTCGCTGAACTTGGCGCGCTGACGCGCGACACACCTTCAGCGTTGTGCGCCTTCGACATCGCCTTTCACGACCTGCTAGGACTGGCGACCGGTATGCCGCTGTACCGGCTCTTGGGCGGCTACCGCGACCGGATTCAGACGTCCGTTTCGGTCGGGCTAGGCACGGTGCAAGAGACCGTCGAAATGGCTTACGCGCGCGTCCGGCAGGGATTTCGTCTCCTCAAAATCAAGGGCGGCCTCGATCCTGAAGAGGATGTGCGCCGTGTGCGCGCCATCCACGATGCATTCCCCAACTGCACCCTGCGGCTGGATGCGGATGGCGGCTACAGCATCCGCGAGGCGCTCGATGTGGCGCGGGCGCTCGCCGGGCGGCTGGAGATGCTGGAACAACCGATTGCTCCTGCAGAAGGCGTCGAGGCGCTGCGGCAAGTCACCCGGCAGAGCAAAACGCCGATTCTGGCCTCACAAAGCGTCGTCGGGGCGACTTCGGCGTTGAATATCGCCAGCCGCAGGGCCGCACACGGCATCAGCATCAAACTGGCGACGTGCGGCGGGATCGCCTGCGCCCGGCAGATGGACGCCATCGCCCGCGCCGCGCAAATGACGACGATGGTGGGCAGCCTGAGCGAGCCGGCGCTGCTCATCGCGGCAGGATTGGCCTTCGCCCTGAGCAGCCCCGCCGTCCGCTACGGCGACCTGGACGGACACTTCGACGTGGAAAACGACCCCACCGTCGCGCGCTTTGTGGTCGAAGATGGCTGGCTGATCGCCACAGACGTTCCCGGTTTGGGATGCGTAGTGAATCTGTGAATAAAACGTAAAGCGTAAAACTAAGGTTGCAGCCGCACGTTTCACGTTTTACGTTTTACGCTTTAGTGTCACCCGGAGGCTCAATGAATCAATCCAACACACTCTATCTCGGCCGTCTCGTTGATGAGCAGAACCAGCTCACCGACCGGCCCGTTGAATATCCGCTCGACCATCTCACCACGCACGCGCTGCTCCTCGGCGCGACGGGCAGCGGCAAGACCGGCCTGGGGTTGGCGCTGGTCGAGGAGGCGCTGCGCCTTCAAATCCCCGCGCTGCTCCTGGATGTGAAGGGCGACCTGGCGAACCTGCTGTTGACCTTCCCCGACCTGGCGCCGGAGGATTTTGCTCCCTGGATTGACCCTGACGTCACGCAGCGCCAGGGACAGACGCCCGACCAGGCTGCGAGAGCTGCGGCGGAACGCTGGCGCACCGGTTTGGCAGGCTGGGGACTGGAGCCAGAGCACATCGCGCAGGTGCGCTACAATGCGGACATTGCGCTGTACACGCCCGGTCTGCGCGGCGGTCGTCCGGTGGATATTCTCGCCCGCTTCAGCGCGCCGCCCACCGGCGATCCCGACGCCGCCGTGCTGCGTGCGCAAGGGCTGACTTCGGCGCTGCTCGGTCTGGCCGGCGTCAACGCCGACCCGTTGCGCAGCCGCGAGCACATCCTGCTCACCACGCTAATCCGCCACACCTGGGATACGCAAGGTATATTCGACATCCCCACGCTCATCCGCCAGGTACAGCAGCCGCCGCTGGAGCACATCGGCGTGTTCGACGTGGAGAGCTTCTTCCCGCAGAAAGCGCGCTTCGACCTGGCGTTGACGCTGAACAACCTCATCGCCGCGCCGGGTTTCGCGCGCTGGCGCGAGGGCGAACCGCTGGACATTGACCGCTTTCTCTACACGCCGGAGCGACGCCCGCGCGCGTCAGTGTTCTACCTGGCGCACCTGCCGGAGGAACAACGGCAGTTCTTCGTCACCCTCTTTTTGGAAGAGCTGCGCACGTGGGTGCGCAACCAGGCGGGAACCCGCACACTGCGCGCGCTGCTCTACTTCGACGAGATTTTCGGCTATCTGCCGCCGCACCCCTACAACCCGCCGACCAAAGAGCCGTTGATGGCGTTGGTCAAGCAGGGGCGCGCCGCCGGGTTGGGCATCGTTCTATCCACGCAAAATCCCGCCGACCTGGATTACAAGGGATTGGGCAACATCGGCACATGGTTCGTCGGCGCGCTGCGGACAGAGCGCGACAAGGCGCGCGTGCTGGAAGGGATGGGCGGCGCTATCGCTGAAGCCGGGATGCGCCTGGGCGATGTGGAAACTGCGTTAAGCCGCCTCAAGCCGCGCATCTTCCTGATGCACGATGCGCAAGAAGGCAAACTGCGCTTCTTCTTCTCCCGCTGGACGATGTCGTATCTGCGCGGCCCGCTGACCGTCGCCGAAGCCCAACAGTTGGCGACACCGCAGCCCAAAGTGGACATCGCCAACACCGACTTTTCAGCATCAGCGCCAGTCCCGCCAACGCCTCAACTACTCAACTACCCGACTACCAGACTACCCGACTACCAAACTACCCGACTACCCGACTACCAAACTACCCGACTACCCGACTACGCGACGACCCGACAAGACCTGCGCCAGCGCACGCCCCGCCCGCCCGCCGTTGATCCCGACGTTCCCCAGGCATTTCTGCCGGCGACCGTCACGGCGGCGTGGGCGATGCGCAATCACAGCGCGCCGCTCCCCGCCGGAGCGCCGGCGCACCTTGTCTACCGCCCGTATCTGCTAGGCGCGGGCGTCACGCACATCTTCAACCAACCGGCCGGCATCACCGTGCGCGATGAACAGGTCTGGCGCATTGACCCCGCGTCGGGCGGAAGCTGGAATCTGCGCTGGGAGCAGGGCGAAATGATTGACCTACGCATAGACGATCTACTGCCAGCCCCTTCTGCTGAAGCCGTCTTCGAGCCGCTGCCGCAGGGCCTCGGCAATAAAACCGCGCACGCCAAACGCGATAGCGCATTCAGGACGCATCTTTACCAGCGCAGCCAGATCACTATCTGGACGTGCAGCGCGCTCAAGCTCTACAGCCCACCCCAAGAGAACAAGCGCGCCTTCCTGGATCGCTGCCGCCAGGAGATGGAGCGGCAAAAGGAAGCTGCCCTGGCCGCCGAACGCCTGAAATTCGAGCAGCGGATGGAGCGGATCGCGGCCAAAGTGCGCAAAGAGGAACTGGAACTCGACCAGGATCGAGAGATTTTGTCGGAGCGCAAGCGCGAGGAACTGCTGAGCGGCGCGGAATCGGTGCTAAGCCTGTTCTCAAAGCGCCGACACACCTTGCGGCCGCTCTCACAAACGTCGCGCCAACGGCGTTATGTCAAAGAAGCCCAGGCCGAAGTCGAGGAATCCGAGGAGGCGCTCAAACTCTACGATGAAGAAATGCAGCAACTCGAAGCCGCGTGGCAAGCGACAGCGCGGCAGATCATCCAGAAATGGGAGGGCGCGCTAAACGACATCCGCGAGGTCGTCGTGCGCGCCAACCGCGCCGACATTGACGTGCGTTTCTGCGGTCTGGCGTGGTTCCCGTTCTGGGAGGTTTTAGTCGAAGATCAACCCGTCTTATTGACAGCTTACTATCCTAATCCATAAGGAATCCATTATGCCAACATTACTCGACGATCTGCTCGGCGCTGTCCGCATCATCGGTATTGAACCGGCGTTGCACGCGGCGGTCTACCAAACCCGCAAAGCCTGGACCGAGGCCCGCTGGAAGCACACTAATCGTCCCCGGCGCGGCATCGCGCAATGGCTGGCTTTCTACCGCCAGTTGCGCCAAAAACATCCGGCGTGGCCTACACGGTGGGAACATCCCGGCAAAGTGCGCTTCATCACGCCGCACGAGCGCGGCGCGACGCTGACGACCACGCATTGCCGGCTCGACATCACCTTCTTCGCGGCAGACCTCGTGCAGGTGCGTTACCGGCCCTACATCCACGGCGACCGTGAACCGGCGTCCTACGCCATCGCCAAACCGCTGGAAGCGTGGCCTGCGCCTGCCGTTGTCCCCATTGAGGCGGAGAAGGCGCTATTGCTGCGCACCGAGGCGCTCACCGTGGGTATCGCGCTGGCGGATGCGCAAGTCTTCATCGCCGATGCCGAGGGCCGCCTCCTGCGCGCCGATGTGGACGTGGCCTGGCACAAGAACGGCACGCTGCGTCATCGCACGGCCTTGGCCCCAGAAGAGCGTCTCTTCGGCCTGGGCGAGCGCGCCACGCTCTGGCAGCGCCGGGGACGCACGCACATCCTCTGGAACCGCGACCCGTCCGGCTACACCAACGACGACGATCCGATCAATCTCAATATACCGGTGTATGTAGGAATCATGAATCATGAATCACGAATCATGAATCATGAATCCCCAATCCCCAATCCCCAATCCCTGATTACTGATTACCAATTACCGATTACCAGTTACCTCGCCTTCTACGAAAACCCGTTCTACGCGGAATTCGATTTGGGCGAGAGCGCGCCGGATGTGGCGGAACATCGCTTTGCGGGCGGGGAGCTGCGGTATTACGTTGCCGTTGGGACAACGCCACATTTGCTCGAACGCTACACGGAGTTGACCGGACGGCACGAGCTGCCGCCGCTGTGGATGCTCGGCTACCAGCAATCGCGCTGGTCGTACTATCCAGAAGAGCGCGTGTACAAGCTGGCGCGGGATTTCGCCGAGCACGATGTCCCCTGCGACGCGATCCACCTGGATATTCATTACATGGACGGCTACCGTTGCTTCACGTGGGACAAAAGGCGCTTCCCGCACTTCGCGCAACTGGCTGCCGACCTGCGCGCGCAGGGCATCAAGCTCATCACGATCATTGATCCCGGCATCAAGAAAGACGCTGCCTACGCCGTCTATCGCAGCGGGCTGGCGGGCAAGCATTTCTGTACAACGCCTGACGGCAAGGTTTACCACGCGCCGGTCTGGCCTGGACTGAGCGCGCTGCCCGATTTCACCAATCCACAAACGCGGCAATGGTGGGGCGTGCAGTACAAGCCGCTGCTGGAAGCCGGTATCGCCGGCTTCTGGAACGATATGAACGAACCCGCCATCTTCAATCCAAACGGCGACCAAACGCTGCCCGCGCCCATCCGCCACAGCCTCGAAGGGCGCGGCGGCGATCACCGTGAGGCACACAATGTCTACGGGATGCAGATGGTGCGCGCCAGCCGCGATGGATTGCTCGCGCAACAACCGGAGACGCGCCCGGTAGTCATCACACGCGCGGGATGGGCCGGCGTGCAACGCTATGCCACCTCGTGGACGGGCGACAACGAGAGCACGTGGGCTTCGCTGAGATTGACCACGCCGATGGTGATGGGCCTGGGGCTTTCAGGTCTGGGCTTTACCGGACCGGATGTCGGCGGGTTCAACGGCGCTGCCGACGGCGAGCTGTTCACCCGCTGGATTCAGATGGCGGCTTTCCTGCCTTTCTTCCGCGCGCACACCATCGCAGGCACGCCGGATCAGGAGCCGTGGTCTTACGGCGAACCTTACTTGAGCATCGTCCGGCGCTTCATCCAACTGCGCTACGAGCTGCTGCCTTATCTCTACACCGCCGTCTGGCAGATGACGACGCGCGGCTGGCCCGTCATCCGCCCGCTATGGTGGGATTCTGCAGAGGATGCGCTTTTCGACGTCGACGACGCTTTCCTGTGCGGCGACGCGCTCCTCGTCGCGCCCGTCGGCGAACCCGGTGTCACCTCGCGCCCTGTCCTTCTCCCGCCCGGCGCCTGGTACGATTTTTGGACCAACGCCCTGCAATCCGTTCCATCCGTTCAATCCGTTGACGCTTTCGCCTCCCTGGAAACCCTGCCGCTCTTCGTCCGCGCCGGCACAGTGCTGCCGATGGGCGAATACGGCCCCAGCGTCGAACAGCGCGTGCAGAAATTCCTGCGCCTGAGCGTCTATCCGCTCGCCGGACCGGGTGAAGCCGTCAGCGAGTTGTACGAGGACGCTGGCGAGGGGTTCACTTATCGGGAAGGCGACTATCGCCTCAACCGCTTCACGCTGCGCCAGACGGACGACCGCTTGACCGTGACGTGGGAGCGCGAAGGCGACTTCACGCCGCCCTACGAGCACATCGAACTGACGCTCAACGGCCTCAAGCGCGCCCCGCGCAGCGTGCAAGCCGACGGGGAAGCCTACGGCGTCGTCGTGAGCGACCCGATCCGCCACAGCGTCATCCTCGGCGTGCCGCCCTTCGAGACGCTGGAGATTGCCTTATGAACGACAAACCCATCGGCGAGCGGCTAGGCTGGACGCTGCTCGAAACCACACCAAAGAACGTTAGAACGTTCCAACGTTCCAACGTTCTAACTTTTACCCGGAGGAACCTATGCCTATCGAACGCCCTGATTTGACCAACGTAGCACCTGACATAATCGCCTACATCGAGAGCCTGGAAGCGGAATTGGCGGCGCAACCGGCCCGGCGCGCGCGTCCACAGGTTGTCGCCGAGCCGGAACCGGACACAGAGCCAGAACTCTGCGAACCGCCGACTACCATCAACCTCATCACCATGAGCAAGGCGGGGATCGCCAAGCGCACGCCGCGCCACCTCTACGGTCGCCAACGGCGCGGCGGGATGGGCATCTTCGACCTGGACGCGCCAGACGACGATCCGCCGGCCCTGCTCGCGTTGGCGGACGAAAGCGCCAACTTGATCCTGTTCAGCGATCAAGGGCGCACGTACCGCCTGCCGGTGAACCGCCTGCCCGACATGCCGATCCGCGCCAGAGGGACGGCGCTGGCGGGACTGCTTCCCCTGCGACCTGGCGAACGGTTCGCGGCGGCGCTCCCCGAAGACGGCGGCGAGCAAATCGCCCTGGTGGGGCAGCGCGGCTGGGTGATGACCGTGCGCGCCAGCTTCGTGGGCAAGAATATGATCCCCGGCGTCGTGTACTACGACGCAGCCAAATACGGCCCGCTGGCAGCGGCGTGCTGGATTCCCGGCAGCGCCGATGAAGTGTTCATCGCCACGCAGCAGGGCTTCGCCATCCGTTTTCCAGCGCAGCGCGTGCCCAAGACCGGCTGCCTGGGCATCCGCCTGGAGAAGAACGACGCCGTCGTCGCCGCTTGCGCCGCCAACGACGAAACCAGCGTCTTCCTCCTCGGCGCGGATGGCAAGGGCACGATTCGGCTGATGACGGGCTTCGCAGGCAATAAAAGTCCCGGCGGCGGGGGCAAAGTCGCGCTCAAGACCGACAAGCTGGTGGCTGCCGCGCCGGTCGGCGCAGAAAGCGACGTCTTCATCATCTCCCGCAACAGCAAGATCATCCGCTTCCAGGCCGCCGAAGTGCCCCCGAAAGAGGGCGTCGTGCAGGGCGTCAACTGTATGGCGCTGCGCGGGGATGAGACGATGGCGATTGCTGTTGCGGAAGTATAAGCAATGGCTCGCCCGCTGCTCATTATCAAAACCGGCAGCTCGCTGCCCGACCTCGTCGCCCGCCGGGGCGATTTTGAGGATTGGATCGCGCAAGGGTTAGGGCTGCCGCGAACGGCAATCGCTATCGTTGATGTGACGAAAGGTGAGCCGTTGCCGCCGCCTGCTGCCGTTCACGGCGTCGTCATCAGCGGCTCGCACGCGATGGTGACAGAGCACCTGCCGTGGAGCGAGTACACAGCGCAATGGCTGTGCGACGCGGTGAAGACGGGCGCGCCGATCTTGGGGATTTGCTATGGGCATCAACTGCTGGCTTACGCGCTCGGCGGCGAGGTTGGCGACAATCCCAACGGGCGGGAATTCGGTACAGTGGATGTGCAGCTGTGCGCCAATGGGAACCCACTGTTTACCGGATTCGCCTCGCCCATTCAGGGGCACGTCGGCCACACCCAATCGGCGCTGAGGTTGCCGGAAGGCGCGCGCGTGCTCGCCGCCAGCGCGCTGGAGCCGCACGCCGCCGTCGCCTTTGCCCCGCGCGTCTGGGGCGTGCAGTTCCACCCGGAGTTCGACGCCGACATCACGCGCGCCTACATCCACGCCTACGCCGACATCCTCCGCGCCGAAGGCCAGGATCCCGAGCGCTGCCTGGCGACGTGCCGCGATACACCGTCGGGGACAACGCTCCTGCAACGTTTCGCGCAACTGGCAACGCAGTTCAATCAACCGAGGACAGGTCAATGATCGAGACAGGCCCGAATCCCACGTATGCAGAACGCCCTAACGCCCAGCGCAACGGCTGGAAAACACTGCGGATCGAATACCCTTACGTCCACCCGCTTGGGATGTTCCGCGTGCGCCGCGATCACGCGATCTGGCCCGATGGCGTGGAACGGCCTTACGCCTTCATTGAGGTCGGTCCCGCCATCATCATCGTGCCGGTGACGGCGAGCGGCGAAGTTGTCCTCATCCGCGAATTCCGCTACACCGTGGACGCGTGGATGTGGGAACTGCCGGCCGGCGGCACCCACGACTTCTACGGCGACGATTTAGCGGATTTGGTGCGCAGCGAACTGCGCGAGGAGATCGGCGGCGAGGCGGAGATGCTGGAATTCGTCGGTCTGTACCGCTCCGGCGTGGGGCTGATTGACCAGCAATTTCACATCTACCTGGCGACGGACGTGCGGTTGGGGGACAATCACCTGGAGCCGGGCGAACTCATCGAAATCCACCCCACCCCGATTGACAGAGCATTGGCGATGGTCCACAGCGGGGAAATTATCGATGGGCCAAGCGCGTTCGCGTTACTGCGCTGTGAACCACGGCTGCGTGCGATGAGGTAGTCGTAGAGAACCGCATCATATTTGACCGGCAAAGACATAGCACGTATACTGGTGTCGGAGTAAAAATAATGACACTCGATAACAAAACGCTATTTAGCCAGGATCAAAAGATTGCAGACATGTTCACTTTGTCAGCATCTATCGTCGTATATCCAGGCGATTGTCTCGATCTGCTGCAATCTATCCCGGATGAATCGCTTCAACTCGTTGTGACCTCGCCACCGTATAACATTGGGAAAGAGTATGAGAAGAAGCTCGATCTTGATTTGTACCTCGAACAGCAAGCACAAGTCATCGGTGAATGTGTGCGTGCATTATCACCCAAAGGCAGCATTTGCTGGCAGGTAGGAAACTACGTGGACAGAGGGGCCATCATTCCTTTGGATACCATCTTGTATCCCATCTTCTCAGGTCTCGGCCTACGAATGCGAAATCGCATTATCTGGCACTTCGAACACGGGCTGCATTGCAGTCGCCGGTTTTCCGGGCGGTATGAAACGATCATCTGGTTTACAAAATCGGACGAGTATACCTTTAATCTCGACCCCGTGCGTGTACCGCAGAAGTACCCTGGAAAGAAGTATTTCAAAGGCCCGAAAGCCGGTCAGTATTCATCTAACCCCCTCGGCAAAAACCCGGGCGACCTGTGGGTGATCCCAAATGTCAAGAGCAACCATGTCGAGAAAACCGAGCATCCATGCCAATTCCCTGTCGAACTGATTGAACGACTGGTGCTTTCTCTAACAAATGAAGGAGATTGGGTACTGGATCCATTCCTTGGAACAGGCACTTCAATCATTGCCGCCATTCGCCACAAACGTCGTGGAGCTGGTGCAGATACCGTTCCCAAGTACATTGAGCTTGCCCGTCAGAGAATCCAGCAGGAATTAGCCGGCACGCTGCGGACTCGTCCTATGGACAGACCGGTCTATAATCCCATTGAGGCTGGAAATAGTCTTACCATTGCCCCCTGGAGCAAAGATTCCACACAGATGGCGTTACTCGAAAAACGTCCCAAGTACGGAGAGAGCGACGAATGAAGATTGCAGAGACCTACTCGCACTTAAACGGACTTGAGTTTCTACTCGTTCACAAGCCAGATCTTTGGCGGGAAATCCAATATGAAGGCGAGTTTTACAATGTTGTCCGGCAAGGGCGAGGTGTACCAGCAGTACCGCTCATTCTGGTGGGGATAGAACCGTAGAAAAAAGGAGCCAATCGCTTGATTCCTACAGGGAGGTGTACTGGCCCAAACAGCACCGATCTATCGTCACCGTCGACACGCCTCTACCGTCTTCGCCAGCGCCTCATCCAGCCCGCCGCACCCATAGCCGAGGGCTTCGCAGGAAGGTGTGGGGTCGAAAAACGTGTTGCGCGTCTGCACATCCACGAATTTCACGGGATTGAGGCCGCTTTCCCGTCCCTGCCGCCGGTGTGACAGGGCAAGGAATCCGGCCCCCAACCGGACCAGCCCGGTGGGAAGAGTAATCACCCGTTTATGTTTCCCCAACAAGGCCATCAGACGCCCAAGCCATTCAACCCACGTGAGATTTTCGTCGCCGACCGGGTAACGCCCGCCGCCCACGCCGCGCTCGAGCGCGCCGGCTATCGCTTCGGCAACGTGTTCGACGGCAATCATATTCGTGCCACCTTTGGGGTAGAACAACGGCAGCGGGGAGTTGAGGTAGTCAATGACCGGCTTCCACAGCGGCACGCGGCCGGGCATACTGCCGAAGATGTAGCCTAGCTCAAGAATCATCAATGCCAGGTCGGGGGCGGCGGCGTTGAGCGCTTGCTCGGCCTGCGCGACACGACTCCAGATGTAGGGGTGATGTCGCGTGAGTTCCATTTCAGGCCAGAGACGGTCAAAGGTAGCGAAGTACGAATTGAGCAGCACGCCCCGCTGCACGCCGGCCTCGCGCGCCAGGCGGAAAAAGCGCGCTGCGGCTTTGACGTTTTCCTCATAGAAGAAACGGTACGCCGGCGCTTTAGGCGTGACGCGGTCATCCGCGCCGGCGGCATAGACAACGGCCTCATGCCCGCGCAGCAGCCCGCGCACATCGGCGTCGGGGAGCACGTTCAGGTTCCCAAACTGGATCGTCACCTGCGGGGGCAACAAGTCGTCTGCCGGCAAGGGCGGCAGCGCAAGCACAGTTACAGCGTGCCCACGCCGCAAACACTCAAGTACAGTATGATAGCCGATAAAACCGGTACCGCCGACGATAAACACACGCATGGAAACCTCCGCCATTACGCACTTCACTTTTTTTGACAGGATTAACAGGATTTACAAGATTAACAGGATGAAAGAGGTTCCATATCCTGTAAATCCTGTTAATCGTGTAAATCCTGTCCAAAGAAAAAACCATTGCACCAGCTGGCCCCGCTCGTTACGCCAACCATCCCCGCTGAATCGCCTCGGAGACGGCGGCGGCTCGCGAGTCCACGCCGAGTTTGTTGTAGATGCTCGTCAAATGCGCCTTGACGGTGCGCTCGGTGATGTGCAACCGCGCGGCAATCTCTTTGCTGCGTTCCCCACGCGCGACGGCCTCGAGGACTTCGCGCTCGCGGTCGGTCAGGTCCAGAGGGCCGGAGGTCGCAGGCGGCGCGGCAGTGTGCGCCAGCACCCTGGCAACGATCTCCGGCTTGAGCAACATCTCGCCACGCGCGGCGGCGCGGATGGCGTGAAACAACGTCTCGCGGTCGGTATCCTTGAGCAGAAAACCGCGCGCGCCAGCCCTCAGCCCGCGCACCATCAGATCATCTTCGTTGTAGGTGGTCAAAATCACCACGGCGATGTGTGGATGTGTGTCTCGCAGCCGTTCAATGGCCGTCAATCCGTCCATCCCCGGCATACGCAAATCCATCAGCACCACGTCCGGTTGCAGTTGGCTCGCCAGACGCACCGCTTCCGCACCGTCGGTGGCCTCACCGACAAGTTCCATTCCCTCGGCAGTCTCCAAAATCAGCCGCAGCCCTTCACGGACGATCAGGTGATCGTCGGCAATCAACACGCGGATCGGGTCAGACAAGGGTTCCTCCAAAACGATCCCCAAACCTGACAGGTCTTCTGAGACCTGTCAGGTTTGAAATCACAACGGCAGTCGCAAAGTCAAGCGCGTGCCTGCATCTGGCGCGCTGGCGATTTCCAACACGCCGCCTGCCAGCCGCGCGCGCTCGCGCATCCCTGGCAAGCCGTAATGCCCCGGCTGGTCGAAGGCGGCGGCCGGTTCGAAACCCACACCGTCGTCGCCCAACTCGATGGTCACTTCACCGTCAGACTCCGTGACATTGACCCAGGCGTGCGCGGCCTGCGCGTGCTGGGCGATGTTGGTCAGCCCCTCGGCCACAATACGCAAGAGATGCTCGACAGTCGCCTCCGGCAGCGAGCCAGCCAGCGTGACATCGAGCGCGCAGGGGATGCCGGTGGCATCTGTGAAGCGCGTGACTTCGTGACGCAGCACGTCCGCCAGATCAGCGGCGGGCGGGACCGCGCGCAGGTCTTCAATGGCGCGGCGCGCCTCGGCGAGCGTGGTGCGAGCGCGGGCCATCGCCTGCTGCACGATGCTCTGCGCGCGTTCGGCGCGGCCTTGCGCCAGATGCGAGTCCGCCGCTTCCAACTGCAAGATCAGCCCGGCGACGCCCTGCGCCAGCGTGTCGTGAAGTTCGCGCGCTATCCGCTGCCGTTCGGCTGCCAGCGTCAGGTCTTCGACGCGGGTGGCGTAGTCGGCCAGTTCGCGGTGCGCAGCCTCCAAATCCCGCAGCAACACCCGCGCATGGTCGCGCGCCTCCACCTGCCGGAGATAAAGTACGACGTAGATGACGACGAACAACGTCAGTGGCGGGGCGAACGCCAACCAGGTGGGCAACACCGCAAAACCCAAAACCAGAATCAAATTGAGTGTTGCCAGGCATAGCCACACGATGACGACAGCGACGATCCGGCGTTTCTCGCGCTGCATCCCCACCGCGATGCCGAGTAACGCCGGGTATAGGCTCAGAATCATACTGAAGTCACGGGGGAAAAACGTGATCACAAAAACCAGCACAGCCTGCGCCATCAGATAGCCCACAGCGCGTCGCGCCGATGTCATAAAAGCAGGGCTAATCCAATACAGCGCGATGTGCAAGACCATCAAGATCACAAAGGGGATCAAACGGGCCGGAGCGCGCAGGGCCGGCACGGAGTTTACGGTCATAATCGCCGAACCGCCAAGCGCCAGCGTCACAACCACAAAGAAGATGCGCGCTTCACGGACATCGGGATCACCACGTAGCTTTTTTAGTCCCAACCAATCCCAAAGCGCGTCAAACTGCCGTCGTAATGTTTCCATAGGATTATTGTACTCGCCTTGTCCGCTTTTGCCACCGTCCAAACGTACAGTGTACGAACGGGCAAGCGATAAACGCCCAGAGGGACGATGACAGGCCGGGCGGCATCGAGTACACTGTGAGCATAGCAGTTAGCAATCAGCTATCAGCGGTTAGCAGTTTGCCGGATCAGGGAAAAAGCTGAAAGCTGACGGCTGAACGCTAAAAGCTTTTCAAGGAGGGAACGCAATGAACGATACCGTCATTCAAGTCCGCGACTTTCGCAAAACCTACGGCGAAACGGTCGCCGTGGATGGCATCAGCTTCGAGGTACAGCGCGGCGAGATCTTCGGCCTGCTGGGGCCGAACGGCGCGGGCAAGACCAGCACCCTGGAGTGCCTGGAAGGGCTGCGCCGATCCGACGGCGGCGCGCTCGACATCCTGGGCGTGGACCCCACTCGTCAGGCGCGCAAACTACGCAACCTGATCGGCGTGCAACTGCAAACGTCCGGCTTGCCCGCGAATATGCAGGTCAACGAGGCCATCCGCTTTTTCTGCGCCTACCACGATGTCGCGCCACGCTACGATCTCGTCGAGCGGCTCGGGTTGAAGGATAAGCAGCGCAGCCAGTACGGGCAGCTTTCGACGGGGCAACAGCGCCGGCTGGCGCTCGCGCTGGCCGTGGCCCACAAACCGCCGGTCGTCTTCCTTGACGAACCGACCGCCGGTCTGGACGTGGAATCGCGCACCGAACTGCACGCCCTGGTGCAAGAGCTGAAGGCCGCAGGGACGAGCATCATCCTGGCGACCCACGACATGGCTGAAGCGGAGAAAATGTCCGATCGTGTCGCCATCTTGCTACACGGCGCTATCGTCGCCACGGGCACACCCCGCGAGATCACGGCAACTGGCGCGGGCTTCACCAAGGTCTCCGTCCGCACCGAGCAGTCCGTGCTGCACCGCAACGGCGCGATGATCCCCGGCGTCAGCCGCCACCTGCTCGAAGAGGACTACGCCGTCTACTTCAGCGCCGATCCCGGCCCTACTGTGACCGCGCTGCTCCAGTACATCAACGCCCACGGCGACGCCCTGATTGACCTGCGCGTCGAGCGCCCAACGTTGGAAGAACGATTCCTTGAGATCACCAGTAGGCGGTAGACGGTAGACGGGGGGAGATAGGGAGATAGGGAGAGAGGGGGGGAGGGAGACACGCTGATTCTCCATTCGCTCATTCTCTATTCGCTGATTCTGTATTCGCTCATTCTTGATTCTTTGGAGGTATACGATGACAGCTTTTGTACAACATTTCACATTCGAATTCAAAACCGGCCTGCGCAACTCGACGTTGTTGTTCATGAATTACCTGTTCCCGCTTGGCGTGTATGCCGTGATGGGATTGGTGATGACGCAGGTGAACCCGTACTTTACCGACACACTGCTCCCGGCGATGATCATTTTCGTCATTCTGGGCAGCACAATTCTCGGCCTGCCGAGTCCACTGGTCGAAGCGCGGGAAGCCGGCGTCTACCGCAGCTTCAAGATCAACGGCGTCCCGGCGGCGGCCATCGTCGCCATCCCGGTGTTGACGACGACCTTCCACGCGCTCATTGCCGCGACAGTCGTCGCGCTGACGGCCGCGCCGGTGTTTGGCGGCGTCGCGCCGGTTCGCTGGCTTCCGCTTGCCGGCATCGCCACACTGACGGCGTTCACATGCAGCGCCCTCGGCGCGCTCATCGGCGTGGTGGCAGCGAACACCCGCGCTACAACGTTGCTCTCGCAGATCATCTTCCTGCCTTCGATGCTCATCGGCGGGCTGATGATGCCGCTCAGCATCCTGCCGAAGACAGTGCAGCGGTTCGCCGGATTGCTGCCGACCGCCCATGCGATGCAAGCGCTGGAAGGACTGGCCTACGGCAAGTTCATCACGGCCTTTGATCCCACCGCATCGCTGCTCGTCCTGTTGACCAGCGGCCTGCTCGCCTTCGGCCTGGCGATCTACCTCTTCAACTGGGACAGCCGCAACCAGACCCGCCGCGGCCACCCGTTGATGGCATTGGCGGCGCTCATCCCTTACGTCGTGGGGCTGTTCATGTAAAACGCAGTTTCGTAAAACGTAAAGCGTAAAAACGTAGAGCGCCTCACGCTCTACGTTTTACGTTTTACTCTTCACAGGTATAATCAAGATGTAGCATACAAAACTTTGTCGCAGAGGTGTACTTATGGGACAGGGAACAGATTGGACTTTTTGGCTCGTCGCCATGGCGTTGATCATCGTCTTCTTCTACGTGCCACAGTGGATATCGCGGCGGCGCAGGCAACAGCAAGAGAAAAACCTGGCCGTTGGAGATCGCGTGATTACGATCGGCGGCTTCATCGGGACATTGACCCGCTACGACCCTGAGGCCAACATCGCCCGCATCCGCCTGGCCGAAGGCGTTGAAGTTGACATTCTGCCCGGCGCCATCGGCGGCAAACACGTCCCGCGCGAGGGGGTACAGGAATAGGAGAAAGCGCCAATGCATCTTTCTGTAGCTGCGAGCAAAATCAACAAGTGGGCAGTGCGCGAGAGCGGCGACACGCTGGAAATGATCGAACGCCCGCACGGCGGCATCTCCTTCGTGCTGGCCGACGGGCAAAGCTCCGGCGAGGCAGCGAAGGCCATCAGCATCCGCGTGGTGCGCAAGGTGGTCTCCGAGCTGGCCGAAGGGGTGCGCGACGGCGCGGCGGCGCGCGCGGCCAACGATATGCTTTACGAGCTGCGGCGCGGGAAGGTTTCGGCGACCCTGGTGATCCTCTCCGTGGACCTCGACAGCGATTCGTTGGTCATCACCCAATGCGGCAATTCGGGCGTCTACGTGCGCCGGCCGGGGAGCGACCTGGAACTGCTGGAAAGCGAATCGCCGGCGCTCGGCTTTTACCAGCACACACGGCCCACCGTGGATCAGATTTACCTCGAACCGGGATTGATTGCGTTGGCCTTCACCGATGGACTGATCCATGCCGGGGCGCACGCCGGGGAGCCGCTGGACATCCCAACGGCGTTCGAGAAAATCTGGCAACGCACTCCCACAGCGCAGGCCGTCGCCGACGGTCTATTGGAGCGCGCGATGGAAGCGGACCAGGGCCGTCCCAGGGATGACACGAGTATCGTCGTGCTGCACATCCAATCCGGCGTTCCCGAAGGCCCACGCTACATGCGCGTCGAGGTTCCCGTTCCCGACAACCAGTGACGCGCGGCTGATCCTGGACAACCCGCTATGGATGAACGGCGCATCGGTATCGTCGGGCCTTGTTCTTCCGGGAAGTCCACACTGGCCCGCGCCCTGCGCGCGCGGGGGTATCGCGTCAAAGAGATCATGCAAGAACACTGCGCCGCGCCCGCGATGTGGCAGCGCATCACCCATCCCGATATCCTGATCTATCTGGATGTCAGCCCGGAAATCGCCGCACTACGCGAAGGCCTGGATAACCCATCCTCATGGTGGGAGGATGAGCGCGCCATCCGCCTGGCGCATGCGCGCGCCCATTGCGATCTATACGTGGATACATCACACCTGACGCCCGAAGCGATTTTGACGCGCGTCATCCAATTTCTGGCGAATTGACCATTCGCCCAACAGAGAAAGATACAATGAACCAACAAATACCCATCGTCTCTTTCGTCGGACGTTCCAACAGCGGCAAGACCACGCTGGTTGAACGGCTAATCCCGCTGTTGCAGCAACGTGGCTATCGCGTGGGCGTGATCAAACACACGCTGCGCCAGAACGTCGAAACCGACATCCCCGGCACAGATACGCGCCGCCTGTGGGACGCCGGCGCCGACCACGTCGCGTTCGTCACGCAGGATCGCATCGTCCACACGCGACGCTACGCCGAGGCGCCGACGCTCGATATGGCAATGGTAGAGGTCAAAGACGTGGACATCATCATCGCCGAGGGCTTCAAGCGCGGCCCCTTCCCCAAAATCGAAGTGACACGGGCAGCGCGCGATCCCAATTTGATTCCCGACGTGGAGGGACGCATCGCCTGTGTGACCGACGTGCCGGATGTGGCGCGCGACCTGCCACATTTTAGCCTGGACGACGTTACAGCATTGGCGGATTTCATCGAAAATGCAGTTATCCAAGGGGCGTAAGCGATGGGACGCTGGCAAGAAATCGAACACACCGCCGACCTCGCGCTGCACCTGTGGGCCAATGATCTGCCCGACCTGTTCGCCACGGCGGCGCGGGGCATGTTCACCTTCATCGCGGCGGACGACGGTGCAGCCCCCACCCGCGCCATACCGGTGACGTTGGAGGCATTGGATGTCGAAACGCTGCTGATTGACTGGCTCAACGAGCTGCTTTACTGGACCGAAATCGAAGGGTTGATCTTTACCGCTTTCGAGTTTGAACGCCTGACGCCGACGCACTTAACCGCGACGGCTTACGGCAAGCCAATTACAGAGTACGGCAAGTACGTCAAAGCCGCAACATTTCACGATTTGGCCGTCCGCGCCACGCCAGAAGGCTACGAGACAGAAATTGTCTTCGACACATGAGCGTAAAGCGTAAAACGTCAAACGTAAAGGATAAATTTACGTTTTACGTTTTACGTTTTACGTTTTAGCATTTAGATATGAGGTGGGATATGGTAACAAAAAACGATTTTGAGCAGATCAACGAGTATGTTTGGGAACTGCCGCAGGCGTTTGATGGGCGGATGCGCGTCCCGGCGCGCATCTACGGGAACGAGGACGTCTTCGACATGGCATTCCGCGACCAGTCCGTTGAGCAACTGATGAACGTCGCGATGCTGCCGGGGATCGTCAAGTACGCGATGGCGATGCCCGACATGCACCAGGGCTATGGCTTTCCCATCGGCGGCGTGGCCGCGTTCCGCTACGATGAGGGCATCATCTCGCCGGGCGGCGTCGGCTACGACATCAACTGCGGCGTGCGGATGCTGGCCTCGCAAATTGATTACGAGGACGCCGTGCCGTATCTCAAAGACCTCACGGCCACCATTTTTCGGAATTGTCCGAGCGGCGTGGGCGGCAAGGGCGCGGTGCAACTCTCCAACAAAGACCTGGACGACGTGCTGGAACAGGGCGCGGATTGGGCCGTCGCCCAGGGGTACGGCACACGCGACGACATCCAGCGTACTGAGAGCTATGGGCGCATCGCGGGGGCGAGCGCGAGCACGGTGGATGCGCGCGCCAAAGAGCGTGGTCGCCCGCAGATGGGGTCGCTGGGCGCGGGCAACCACTTCCTCGAAATTGATGTGGTGGACGAAATCTACGACGCCGATGTCGCCGACGTGTTCGGGCTGACACGCAACCGCATCGTCGTGCAGATTCACTGCGGCTCACGCGGCCTGGGCCACGAAGTCTGCGGGCAGTACATCCGCGTGCTGCAAGACGCGCCCAAGCGTTACGGCATCGAAATCCCCGACCGCGAGCTGGTCGCTGCGCCGGTGGATTCGCGCGAAGGCCGCGACTATCTGGCGGCGATGGCGGCGTCGGCGAATTACGCCTTTGCCAACCGGCAAATCCTCGCGCATTTCGTGCGCCGCTCGTTCGAGCAGGTGCTGGCCGGCAAAGTGCGCGACTGGAACCTGCACCAGGTCTACGACGTGACGCACAACATCGCCAAAATTGAGGAGCACCAGGTGGGCAAGCAGCGGATGAAACTCGTCGTCCACCGCAAGGGCGCGACGCGCGCCTTTGCGCCCAACCATCCCGATCTGCCGAAAGTGTACCGCGAGACAGGCCAGCCGGTGCTGGTTCCCGGCTCCATGGGAACGGCTTCTTACGTCCTGGTGGGCACGGAGAGCGCGATGGAGGACACGTTCGGCTCCACGTGCCACGGCGCGGGGCGGATGATGAGCCGCAACGCCGCCCTCAAGCAGATGCGCGGCGAGCAAGTGCGCGCGGAACTGAACCAACAAGGGATTGTGGTGCGCACCGACAGCGTCAAAGGGTTGGCGGAAGAAGCGCCCTACGCCTACAAAGACGTGAGCATCGTCGTGGATTCGGTCGTCGGCGCGGGGATTGCGCGGCAAGTTGCCCGCGTGCGTCCCCTCGCCGTCATCAAAGGCTAACAACAAAGCCATCCGGGGCGCCGCAAGCGCCCCGGATGCATTTACACCTTACGTTTCACGTTTTTACGCTTTACGTTTTACTTCCGCGCCAACTCCTCTTTGAACGCCCACCCCAACCGGCGAATCCCCTCAACGATCATCTCCGGCTGCGCGTTGGAGAAATTCAGGCGCATTGCGTTGTGCCCACCATCCTCGTGCGGGTAGAAATGCACGCCCGGCACATAGGCCACTTTCTTTTCCAGAGCCTTCGGCATAAAAGCCAGGGTGTCAATGGATTCGGGGACCCGCGCCCACAGGAACAAGCCCCCCTTCGGCGTCGTCCAACTGGAGCCGTCAGGCCAAAACTCCGCGAGCGCGTCCAACATCACGTCACGCCGCTCCCCGTAGACCTTGCGCAGTTTGCGCACGTGGACTTTCAGGATGCCGCGCTGCGCGACATCGTTCGCAATCATCTGGTCAAACGTACTGGAATGTAAATCCGCGCCCTGCTTGGCCTGCACCAGGCGATGAATAATCTCCGCCGGAGCCACCACCCACCCGATCCGCACGCCCGGCGTCAGCGTCTTGGAGAACGTACCCAGATAGATAGTGCGTTCTGGCGCCAACGCCGCGATGGGGATGATGTCCTCGCCCGTGTAGCGCAGCGCGCCGTAAGGATCATCTTCCACGATGATAAGATCGTATTTGCGGGCGATCTCCACCAGCAGATGGCGGCGCGCTTCTGACAGCGTGGTGCCGGCCGGGTTGTGGAAATTGGGGAGGACGTAAATGTAACGGACGGGCGTCGTCTTGATCACATCTTCGATCAACTCAACCTGCATCCCATCGTCATCCAGCGGAACGGTGACGAAGTCCGCTTCATAAGCGCGCCACGCCTGAATGGCGCCCAAATAGGTAGGACGATCCGTCAACACAAACGTGCCGGGGTCAAGAAAAATTTTGCCAATCAGGTCGAGGGCCTGCTGTGAACCGGTGGTGATGAGAATGTTATCCGGACTGTGGCGGATGCCATACTTCGCCATCGCTTCAGCCAGAAACTCACGCAGAGGCCGATAGCCTTCGGTGGTGCTGTATTGCAGCGCTACCTTGGGGACTTCGCGCAGCAGATAACTGCACGCCTCCTCAATCTCCCGCACCGGGAAAAGCTCCGGGGCCGGCATACCGCCGCCAAAAGAAATCACATCGGGTTGCTGCGTAATTTTCAGCAGCTCCCGAATGGCGGAACTCTGCATTTTTTGCGCCCGCCGGGACAAAAAACGCTCCCAGTTCACCTGCCCATTTGCCGATACTGCATAAACGGTCATAGCTGCCTCCTCAAATGAGATAAAAAAGCCTGTCAGGGTTGACAGGCTTTGCGTATGGGATAATCGTCCAGGCTAAGCAGACCTGGACACAAGTAAAAGTAAACCTTAACCCACATTAAGCGTCGCGCCATAGCATACTGCCTCACCCTCTCATTGTATGTCAGGCGATACCCGCCGTCAAACGTTATCTGTGCCGGAAATGGGTGACGTTCTTCATGAAAAGAGACTTTTGTAGTCTGTAACTTATGTTACAATGACAACGTAATGCGTAAGACGTAAAACGTAAAACGGAAGAGGTTATAGCGATGAGAGCAGAACGCGCTAACCGCATTTTCGTGGTTTACCTGGTGCTGACCGATATAGCCATGGCGGCTTTGGCCTTTGGATTGGCCTATTTTCTGCGCATGGTTATCCCGTTTCCTGATCCGGCCGAAGGGATGCGCCCGTTCAGTGAATACGTGCCTATGTTGTTTATCCACGTCGTCTCCATCCTGGCGGTCTGCTTCTTTACCAGGCTCTATAACCTGCAACGGGTCTCGCGGGTAGATGAATTCTACGCGATTCTGAGCGCGGCGGTGGTGGGAACACTGATGGGCGTGGCGCTGGCCTCGCTCAGTCTGCGCGATTTTGTGGTGGGACAGGATTACTCACGCGCCATGGTCGGGTACGCCTGGCTGCTCTCTACGCTGCTGTTGATGGCAGGCCGGTTGTTCAACAGTTGGCTGCGCCAATTTTTGATCCGTCATGGGTGGGGACGCAAGCGGGTGTTAATCGTGGGGACGGGAGACATCGCGCGCATGATCCTGCAGAAGATCACGTGGAGTCCCGAATTGGGCTACGACGTGGTCGGTATCGTGAGTTTCCACGAAACGGAGCAGACGACGCTATTGCAAGCGCCAGTGGTGGGCGCCGCGGATCATCTAGGGCAGAGTATTGATGCGCACGCCGCTGACGAAGTCATCATCGCGCTGCCCGAAGAGACCTCGCACGACGACATCCTGTGGCTGATCTCCGAATGTGAACGCGGGCGGGTCACCATCCGCGTTTACCCCGACCTGTTCCAGATCATGGCCGGGCCGGTCAGCATCGGCGAAATGGGCGGCATCCCCATGCTCACCGTCCGCGACATCGCGCTCACTGGCTGGCGGCGCAGCGCCAAACGGCTGATGGACATTGTCGGGTCGGCGGCAGCCCTCATCGTCCTCTCACCCTTGATGATCGTGACGGCGATCCTCATCAAGCTGGAATCGCCTGGCCCGGTCTTCTTCGTGCAAGAGCGCATGGGCCTGGACGCCAAGCCCTTTCCGATCCTGAAGTTCCGCTCTATGCGCGCCGACGCCGAAAAACATGGCACCTGGACTGCCGAAAACGATCCGCGCCGCACCAAGATTGGAACATTGCTGCGCAAATTGAACATTGACGAATTCCCGCAGTTCATCAACATCCTGCTTGGGCACATGAGCCTGGTCGGCCCACGCCCGGAGCAGCCATTTTACGTGGAGCAGTTCCGCCGCAGCATCCCGCGCTACATGGATCGCCACCGCGAAAAGGCCGGTTTGACCGGTTGGGCGCAAGTCAACGGCTACCGGCAGGACACCTCCATCATCGAGCGCACCAAGTACGACCTATGGTACATCGAGAACTGGTCGCTGCTCCTGGACATCAAAATCATCATCCGCACAGTGCTGCAATTTTTCCGCTCGCCAAACGCCTATTAGAGGAGCCTTACGTTGGACAAACTATCTTCCGGCGCAGTCCCATCCACGCTCTACACCGAGCAATACTTTCTCCACGTCTGCGAAGGATACCAGGAATTCCTGTCCAGCGAAGGGGCCTACCTGTCACAGCGGCTCACCGAGGCGCTGGCGGTGGCAGGGATCGCGCCAGGGATGGCGGTGCTGGACGTGGGCTGCGGGCGCGGCGAGATTCTGCGCCATACCACCCGCCTGGGCGCGCGCGCTTTCGGCATTGACTACGCTGCGGTCGCGGTGCGGCTTTCGCAGAACATTGCCGCCGACGAAGCTAAGGAAGGCCGATCGGTGGGCGTCTACCAGGCGTCTGCTCTGTATCTGCCGTTCGAGGCCAACACGTTCGACCGGGTGCTGATGTTTGACATCGTCGAGCATCTCTATCCGGCTGAACTGGATGTGGCGCTGGCCGAAGCCCGGCGCGTGTTGAAGAGCGGCGGGCGGATCATCGTCCACACCGCGCCGAATGTCTGGTACGACCGGTACGCCTATCCCCTGGTGCGCCTCGTGCGCGTGCTGATGGGGCAAGGGCAACGTTATCCGAAAAATCCGCGCGAGATTATCCCCGCCAACGTCCACGTCCACGTGAACGAGCAATCTATGTTCAGCCTGGCGCGGAATCTGCGCCGCGGTGGCTTCCGGGACGTCAAAGCGTGGCTGAGCACGCCGCCGCAACATCGCCAGGAGAACATCGCCTTCCGGCTGGCGCGCTGGGTGTTGTTCACCGTGCCGCCGTTCAGTTGGTTCTTCGAGCGCGAAGTTTTCGCCGTGGGGGAGAAGTGAAAGACCACCGCTACGTTGACGAACTAAGCCTGGAAGAGCTGGAAGAAGTGCTGCGGGTGCGGCGACGGGACGAGCGTATGAAGCGGATGCAGAACAAGTCCGCGGCATTGGATCCGCTGCGCGACCAGAGCGCGCCTCCCGTGCAGGATTTGCCGCTCACCAGCCGCCCCGCACTCGATACCACTGTCCCGCGTTACAGCGCGGTCATCGAACCGGGCAAGCTCAAGCGCGCGCGCCGTCCCATCAAGTGGCGCTGGGTATGGGATCAATTCTTGCTGATCATCGAGATTATGGCGTTGCTTGGGTTTCTGTTCGTGGTGGCGCGCATGTTCACGACGGTGCAAGGGCTAAACGAGGAGAGCCGCGCTATGCAAGCGCCCCCCACCCCCACCCCCGCGCCCTACATCGGCGTCGTCGTGCTGCCCGGCGGGCACACGCCGCCAGACGCGCAACGCCAATCGGAACCGGCGCCGATTCCCGCGCACTTGCAGGGATTGGTGGCCGCGATCACGCCGCTGCCCGCGCCTACAGCCGGCCCCGAAAATCCCCGGCGCATCGTCATCCCCGCGATCAACGTGGACGCGCCGGTGGTCCAGGGCGACGATTGGGAATCGCTCAAGAAGGGCGCCGGGCATCACATCGGCAGCGCCAACCCCGGTGAACGGGGCAACGCCGTCATCTCCGCCCACAACGACATCTACGGGGAAATTTTCCGCGACTTGCCGCAACTCAATGTCGGCGACGAAATCCTGGTGCATACCCAGAGCCAGGCCTACCGCTACGTGGTGGAGCAGACACGCATCATCGAGCCGACCGAAGTGAGCGTGATGGCCCCCACCAGCACACCGGTGCTGACGCTGATCACGTGTTACCCCTACGGGATTGACAGCCACCGCATCGTCGTCATCGCGGGGTTGAAGCCCTGAGTCCTTGTCAATCCTGTAAATCCTGTCCGAATTTATCCACCACCAACCAAAAGTTGGGATTAGCCTCGTGCAGCGACACCCGCAGACCGGGGCCGTCGAAAAAGCGCCGCAACGCCTCCGGCGGATAGAAGCGGCTGCGCATCAACGCCAATGTCTCGCCGAGCGCCACGAGCTTGACGGCGAACCGCCGCACATCTGGCTCTTCGATCACCAACCGCCCGCCCGGCGCGAGCACCCGCAGCAGTTCACTCGCCGCACGGCGATGGTCGCGGAAGTGGTGAAAGCTATCAATGGCGACGATCCGCTCGAACGCGCCATCGCGGAACGGCAACCGCTCCGCCGCCCCCGAGCCCGCGCACAAGCCGCCCTTCGCCAACGCCTCGCGCAGCATCCCCACCGACACGTCGAGGATGCACACACTCGCCACATCGCCGCGAAAATACTGCGACACACGGCCCGTGCCGCCGCCCACGTCCAGCAATCGCTGGTCCGGCTGAAACGCGCACAACTCGCGCAGCCAGCGCGCGTCCGGCGGACGAATCAGCCGCTCGTACAATGGCGCGAGCAGGCCGAAATGATCAAAGGGTGGATCGGGGATAGTATTCATAGTCATCCTTCTTCAACAATGCTCCCGTTCTCGTCTCGAGAACGGGCTGCCATCGCCCAACGTGACTTTGCGCGTCCCCGAGACGGGGGCGCGGAGCATGATGCTCCCAAGCTCCCGTTCCCGTCTCGGGAACGGGTTACTGTCGCCCGACGCGGCCTGGCGCGCCCCCGAGACGGGGGGCACGGAGCATGATGCTCCCAAGCTCCCGTTCCCGTCTCGGGAACGGGTTACTGTCGCCCGACGCGGCCTGGCGCGCCCCCGAGACGGGGGGCGCGGAGCATGATGCTCCCAAGCTCCCATGCTCTCGTTCCCGTCTCGAGAACGGGCTGCCATCGCCCAACGTGACTTTGCGCGTCCCCGAGACGGGGGCGCGGAGCATGATGCTCCCAAGCTCCCGTTCCCGTCTCGGGAATGGGCTACTGTCGCTCGGCGTGGCCTTGCGCGCCCCCGAGACGGGGGCGCAGAGCGTGGTTTTGTCATTGGACAAAAACGCGCGTCTGGATATGATAAACCTGTTTGCTTAACTGACAACGACCCGACCAAAATCAGGAGACACGTATGACCAACGAAGGACTCGACCGGTACTTTTTCAATCCGCAGGGCGTAGCCGTGATTGGCGCAAGCGCCGATCCCACCAAACTGAGCTACGGCGTGGTCCACAACCTCATCGCCCACGGCTATCGCGGGCCGATTTACCCGATCAACCCCAAAGGCGGCGAGATCCAAGGGCTGACGGCCTATCCCAACATCGGCGACGTGCCTGATCCGGTCGAATTGGCGGTTATCATGATCCGCGCCGAAGCCGTCCCCGCAGCGTTGATCGCGTGCGGCGAGCGCGGCCTCAAGGCCGTGATCGTCGTCACCGGCGGGTTCCGCGAGACCGGGCCGGAAGGGGCGGCGCTGGAAGCCTCGCTCAAGCCTATCGCCGCGCGGTACGGGATGCGCCTCATCGGGCCGAACTGCGTCGGCGTGATGGACGCGCACCTGCCACTTGACACCACATTCATCACGATGATGCCCGAACCAGGGCACATCGCCTTCGTTTCGCACTCCGGCGCGATCTGCGGCGGCTCCATTGATTGGGCGCGCAGCGTCGGCGTGGGCTACAGCCGCGTCGCCAGCCTGGGCAATCAGTTGGACGTAGACATCGCCGATGGCATCTGGATGATGAAGGACGATCCCAATACGCGCGTCATCAGCGTCTACGCCGAAGGGCTGCCCGATGGCCGGCGCTTCGTGGAGGCGGCGGCGAGCGTCTACCACAGCAAGCCCATCGTTATGCTCAAGGCCGGACTGACGACGGCCGGCGTGCAGGCCGTGGCGTCGCACACCGGCGCGCTGGCCGGTAATAACGACGCCTACATCGCCGCGTGCCACCGGGCAGGCGTGGTACGGGTGCAGTCGCTCCAGGAGCAGAACGACGTGGCGATAGCCCTGGCGACGCAGCCGCTGCCGCGCGGCAATCGCGTGGCGCTGCTCACCAACGCCGGAGGACCGGCGGCGCTGGCGGCGGATGCGCTCGACCGGCAGGGTCTCGTGATGGCGCCGATCAGCGCCGCCACACAGGAACGCCTCAAGGCTGTGACGCCGCCGGGGACGCAATTGGGCAATCCGATTGATATGCTCGGCGGACCGCGCGCGGAGATGTTCAGCGCGGCGGGCAAAATTCTGCTCGAAGACCCCGATGTGGATATGCTGATGACAATGTTCGTCCCGCAAGCGATCACGCCGGTCAACGAAGTCGCGCAAGAGATGGTGAAAACCGGGCAGAACGCGGACAAGCCTGTCGTCGCCTGTCTCGTCGGCGGGGAGAGCCTCACCGAGGCGATCTACACACTCAACCGGGGCGGCGTCCCCTACTACCGCGATCCCAACCGCGCCGGGCGCGCGCTCGGCGGATTGTGGGAATATCGCCAACTCCGCGAGCGCCCCGATTTGACCCCCACCCCGGTCACGGATGTAGACCACGCGGCAGCGCAGGCGCTCCTGGATGCAGCGTGGACGCAGCACGGCGCGGGTTTCCTGGATGCGGAGACCGCCGCGCAGGTCGCTGCTGCCTACGGCATCGCCGTCCCCTTCTCCGGCCTCGCCGCCACCGCCGACGAAGCCGTCGCGCTCGCCGAAAAGGCCGGCTATCCCGTCGCGCTCAAGCGCATCGCAGCGGACGTCGTCCACAAGGCGGACGTGGGCGGGCTGGCGCTCGATCTGCGTGACGCGGATGCGGTGCGCGCAGCCTTCGACCGCGTCACCGACGGCGGGTGCACGCGCGCGATGGTGCAGCGGATGATTCCGAAGGGCCAGGAGGTCATCCTGGGCGCCAAGCGTGACGCGCAGTTCGGCCCGCAGTTGATGTTCGGGATGGGCGGCCGGTACGTGGAGATTCTTCGCGACGTGGCGTTCCGTCTCGCGCCTATCAGCGCGATTGACGCGCAGGAGATGATTGCGGAGACCGCCGCCGGGCGCATCATGCGGGGCGTGCGCGGCGAGCCGCCGGGCGACATCGCCGCTGTTGTGGAGACGCTGCGGCGCGTCGGGCAGCTTGTGAACGATTTCCCCTACATTGCCGAAATGGACATCAATCCCCTGATCGTCAGTCCGGCAGGAACAGGTGCGTGGGCGGTGGATGTGCGGATACGAATCATGAATCATGATTCATGATTCGTAACAAGGAGGGCGTAATGACGCTAGAAATTGGCTTGCTCTTGGTGATCGTGGCGGCGGCGGTGGTGTTGTTTTCGCTGGAAAATTTGCCGGTGGATGTGATCGCCTTGGGGATTACGATGACGCTCATCCTCACGGGGTTGTTGCCGACAGAGCAAGCGTTCGCCGGGTTCGGCAGCAATACGGTGGTGATGATCTTCGGTCTGCTCGTGCTCACCGCCGCTTTGATGAACACCGGCGTCATGGATATAGCTGGACGCGAACTGCTGCGGCTGACCGGCGACAAACCCAAGCGCTTGCTTAGTGTCATTATGGTGATTCCCGCTACGTTGAGCGCCTTCATCAGCAATACGGCCACCACGGCCATGTTTACCCCGCTGACGTTGGGTCTGGCCCGCCGCACCCGAACCAGCCCCTCCAAACTCTTGATGCCGCTGGCCTTCGCCACTATCCTCGCCAGTTCGGTCACGCTCATCAGTTCCTCCACCAACATCGTCGTCAGCGACATCATGCAACATTATGGGATGCAACCTTTGGGCTTGTTCGAGTTAACCGCCGTCGGGCTGCCCATCGCCAGCGTCGGTATCGTCTACATGCTAACCATCGGCTACCGCCTCATCCCCAACCGCGACGCCGAAGAGGAATTTGCGACCCCGCTCGGTTTGCGGCCCTATCTGACCGAGATCTTGATCCTGCCCGGTTCGCCCCTCATTGGGAAAACGCTCGCCGAAAGCGGATTGGGACGCGATATGGACCTCACCGTGCTGCGCGTTGTCCGCGACAAGAACCGCTATCTCGTCCCGCAGGCCAATCTGCGCCTGGAGAAAGACGACGAGTTATTGGTGGAAGGGCAACGTTCTCAAATCCTCAAAGTCAAGGATGCGGCTGGCATCGCTCTCAAAGCCGACATCACGCTGGCCGATCCCCGCCTGCAAACCGAAGATATAGAACTGGTGGAGGTGATTTTGCTGCCGCAATCGCCGCTCACCGGGCGCACACTCAAGACGTTGCAGTTCCGCGAACGGTATGGGTTGCAAGTGCTCGGCATCAACCGTAAGGGGCAGGCGCTCTTCCGCAAGCTGAGCGAGACCCGCCTGCGCACCGGCGACCAACTGTTGATCCAGGGGCCGCGCACGAACATCACGGCGCTGGACGAGGATAACTTCCACATCATCGGCGCAGTAGAACACCACCGTCCCAACCGTAAACGCGCGCCCATCGCCCTCGGTATTTTTGCCAGCGTGATTCTGTTGACGGGCTTCAACGTCCTCACGCTGCCGGTGGCCGTGATCCTGGGCGCGATCGGCGTGTTCGTGACGCGCTGCATCACGCCGGACGAAGCCTACCGCGATATTTCGTGGAAGGCCATCATCGTCATCGGCTGTATGCTGGCGATGGGACGGGCGATGGAATACACCGGGACGGCCTCGTATCTCGCCGGGCAAATCGTTGCTTTCACGCGCGATCTCACCAATCCGGTTTGGCTGCTCACGGCGTTCTTCACATTGACGATGATCCTGACGCAGCCGATGTCGAACCAGGCGGCGGCGGTGCTGGTATTGCCGATTGCCATCCAGACGGCGATGCAATTGGGGCTGAACCCGCGCACGTTCGCGGCAATGATCGCCGTGGGCGCGAGTTGTTCCTTCATCACGCCGTTGGAACCGGCCTGTTTGATTGTTTACGGGCCGGGTGGATACAAATTCCTGGATTTCGTCAAGGTCGGGTCGCTGCTCACGGTGCTGGTATATCTGGTCGCCATCGCCCTGGTGCCGGTGTTCTGGCCGCTCTGAAGGGGGCGCAACGTTAATGAATCGTTTTTTATCGCAACTGCATAGCAAATTAGATATGTGGGCCAAGACCACCCACATTCGGCTACGCGGGCCGCAACTGCAAAGTAGAATTGAGCACAACATCTGGTATCTATACGTCGAGGTGTTCTGGGCAGCGATGCTCAGCGCGGCGGCGTCCTTCAACGCTACTTATGCGGTGCGCTTGGGCGCGTCGAATACAATGATTGGCTGGCTTTCCTCGGTGCCGGCTTTGTTAGCCGTCTTCTTGCTGGTGCCGTCGGCGCGGTTTCTGGAACGCAAGACGCAGCGCGCGCCCTGGATTTGGGGCAGTCTATTCATTGCACGACTCGGTTATGGCTTGATCGCTATGTTGCCCTGGCTCATCAGTGGCTACCGCGCCGAGGCGGTGGTTGGCCTGTTGATCGTCATCAGCATTCCGAGCACCTTTTTTAGCGCGGGCTTCAATCCGCTGTTAGCCGACGTGGTGCCCGAACGCGACCGGGCGCGCGTCTTTGCCAATCGCAATATCATCGCGGGTCTCACCGTCGCCGTGCTCACGTTTGTCACCGGCCGGTGGCTCGAAGCTGCCACAGACATCCACTGGGCGGCCTTCCCCATGAACTACCAGGTGGTATACATCGTCGGCTTTGTGGCTTCGATGGTGAGTATGGTCTATTTGCTGAAGATCAAAGTGCCGGAGAGCAAAATTGTGAAGCGCCCACCGCGCCAAAAGGTATCTGTGGCGCAGCTCAAGGCGATGTTCGGGCAAAATCGTGATTTCGCGCGCATCATCCTCAACACGCTGCTCTTCGGCTTTGGCGAGTGGCTGATTTCACCGCTGTACATTATCTTCTTCCTGCGTCACCTCAACGCGACAGACGGCTGGGTGGGGTTGAACAGCACGTTGGCGAACATCGGCGTGATCATCGGCTATGCGTTCTGGCAACGCCTCATCTACAAGCTGGGCGATTCGCGCACGCTGCTCATCACCATCCCGCTTTCCGCGAGTTATGCCTTCCTCGTGAGCCTGTTCCCCAACCTGACGGCGATTCTGGTATGGGGCGTGCTCATCAACATCATCAATCCCGGCGTGAACCTCAGCCACTTCAACATTTTGCTGAAACTCTGCCCCCAAGACCGCCGCGCGAGTTACATCGCCTTCTACTCGACGATCATCAACATGGGTGCATTTATCGGCCCGCTGATTGGCGTGGCGCTATCCCATACGTTGGACATCCGCCTGCTGCTCATCATCGGCGGAAGCATTCGCCTGCTCGGCGCGGCACTCTTCCACGTGTTCCCCATTCGGGTAACGGAGGGAGTAGGAAGTAGGGAGTAGGGAGTACGAGTTACGTTATACGTTATACGTTTTACGAATTTTATGAGCGATTTTGAACGGGTGTACAGGTTGGTGCGACTGATACCACGCGGGAAGGTGGCGACATACGGACAGATTGCGCGATGGCTGGGGTGGCCGAGGGGCGCGCGCACGGTCGGGTGGGCGTTGCGCGCATTGGAGACGGACGACGTCCCCTGGCAGCGCGTCGTCAATGCGCAAGGGCGCGTGAGCCGGCGAGGCGACACCACGCAACAAACACTACTTGAAGCGGAAGGCGTTGTCTTCGATCACAGCGGGCGCATCGAACTGCAAGTCTACGGCTGGACTGGCCCCCTCACGCCCTGGTGGGAGGAAGAACTGCGCCCCGTTTGACGTTGCGGGGGTTTGTTCTATGATGGAGAAGAAAACAGTGCAAGGAGAAACGCATTAATCGTGGATGTAGCTCAATTGAAACAACAAGCGGCTGAATATGCAGTGCAATTCGTTCAATCCGGCATGGTGGTGGGGTTGGGGCACGGCAGCACAGCGATCTTCGCAGTGCGCGCCATCGCCGAGCGGCTCAAAACCGGACAACTCAAGGACGTGGTGGGCATCCCCTGTTCGCGCCTGGTGGAACAGGCTGCCCGCGAACTCGAATTGCCGCTCACCACGCTGGAGGAAACCCCCGCCATAGACCTGACGATTGATGGCGCCGACGAGGTGGATCCGGCGCTCGACCTCATCAAGGGCGGCGGCGGCGCGTTGCTGCGAGAGAAGATCGTCGCGCAGGCCAGTCGCTACGAGATCATCGCCGTGGACGAAGGTAAGCTTGTCCCAGTGTTGGGGACACGGTGGGCCGTGCCTGTCGAGGTTATCCCGTTTGGCTGGCGTTCTCAGGCAGAATATCTGACCGGCCTGGGCGCCAAGGTCGTCCTGCGCCTCGAGAGCAGCGGCGCGCCATTTCGGACAGACCAGGGGAACTTAATCCTGGACTGTAACTTCGGTCCCATCGCTAATCCGACGCTGTTGGCGACACAGCTCAAAGCGCGCGCCGGGATCGTGGAACACGGATTGTGTCTGGGATTAGCCTCCGAAGTCATCATCGCCGGCGTAGACGGCATTCGACATCTCAAACGTAAGACGTAAGGCGTAAAACGTAAAGGAGAGTCAGCTATGGCAGAATCCAAAGTGCGGCAGGGATCACCAGCCACTCCGCTGCGAGTCATCATCGTTGATGATGTGGAGGAGACCCGGCGCAGTTTGCAGATGATGATGTCGCTGGTGCCGAACAGCGAAGTCATCGCCCTCGGCAGTAATGGGCGCGAGGCCATCGAACTGGCGCGGCGACACCACCCCCATATCGCCCTCATTGACATCAACATGCCCGAAGTTGATGGGCTGACCGCCATCCAGGTGATGCGCCAGAATCAACCCAATCTCATCTGCATTGTCATTTCGGCGGAACAGGATCCGCCCACATTGCAGCGCGCCATTGCCGTTGGGGCGCACGGTTATCTCATTAAGCCGGTCACTGCCGAGCAATTGCTGAGTGTGATGGAACGCGCCAGCAAGGCTGCGCTGGCGTCACAGGGAAAACCCACGCCGGCGCCGCCGCGCAAGCCCGATCTGGAAGAACTCGCTGCCGCGTATGCACAAACCAGGCGCGCGGACGCCGAAGCGCTGGCTGTCTTTGAATCCCTCGCCCAACAACCCGACTGCAAGCTGCGCTGGTTAATGACACTGGCGATGCTGTACGTCGTGCGTAAGCAGTGGTCAAAGCTCAAGGTGCTGGCCGAACGTTTGGAACGCCAGACGCGCGTCTGACAAAGTTTTGTACTTTTGCGGTCCCGCAAACGGGGTGTGAATCAGTACTGACATGACAGACCAGACGATAGCGCAAAGCCACAATAGCACGACAGCAAAGAATGTAAAGGATGAGGCGCAACACCTCGCGCTGATTTACGAGATCGGGCGCTATATTACCTCCACACCGGACGTGTACGAACGTTTGCCAGAGATTGGGTGGTTGATCGGCGAGGGACTCCGCCTATACAACGTCGAGATCGCCCTGGCGCAAGATGAGGAGTTAGTCTTTTACGCGGGTCATGGCGGTTACACAGATCAGACTTTTGCGCCTGGCACCCGGATGCGCATCAGCGACGGCATTATGGGCAAAGTCGCCGCCACGGGCAAGACGTTACTGGCCTCCGATGTGCGGGAATCACCGGACTACCAGTATTATGACCGGCTCCCGGATACGCGTTCAGAAATCGCCGTCCCCCTGCAAAGCAACGGCGTGACGTATGGTGTGCTGGATGCCAAGAGCGACCGGCTAAACGGGTTCGACGCACAAAGCACAGCAACCCTGGAGACCCTGGCTTCGCAGATTGCCGCCGCGCTGGAAAGCACACATCTCTACCGGAGCACCCTGTCGGCTAACGACCAGTTTGCTGCGCTCCATTGGGCCGGCCAGGCGATCATCAACACCGGCATGGAGTCAGAAAGAATCTACACCGCTATCCACACCGCCACAATCAGGTTGATGCACGCCGAGGCTTTTGTCATCGCCCTGCTGGACGAAGAACAAAAAGGCATTGATGTGGTGTATCTGGTTGATCGCGGGCAACGTTATCCAGCCGAACATATTCCTCTGGGACAAGGGATCAGCGGGCATGTCATTGCGACGGGCGAACCGTTGTTCATCCCCGATCTCACGCAAAGCGAGAGCTTCGCACCGCGCCATTTCGGAACATCTGCATCGGTCTGCTCCGTGTTGGCTGTGCCGCTGCGCCTGGGCGACAAGATTTTGGGGATGCTTTCGGCGCAAAGCTACCGCCGACGCGCACATACGCTCGCGCACCAGCATCTTCTGGAAACGTTGGCGGCTTACGCGAGCATCGCCATCGAAAACGCCCGCCTCTTCAAGGCCGCGCAAGATCGCAGTGCCGAATTGGAGGCTGTGCGACAGGCCAGCCTGCACGTCACCTCCAGCCTGGAACTGGATGATGTGCTTCAGGCAATTCTCGACAATGTGCTCAAACTGGTTCCCGCTGACGACGCGATCATCTTTCTCTACAACACTGAGCGGTTGGGATTCGGCGCGGCGCAGTGGCGCCCAAAAACACAGCCGCAACCCACGCAGGAACCGCGTGAACATGGCATCACCTATACTGTCGCGCGCAGCGGGGAAAAACTCGTTGTGCCAAACATGGCGGAGCATCCACTATTTGCTGGCACCACGTGGAGCGGCGCCATCGCCAGTCTGCCCTTGAAGATTAGACAACAGGTCGTCGGCGTGATGAATATCGCCTTTCACCACCCGCACGACTTCAATCCCAACGAGCTACGGGCGCTGGAGCTGCTAGGCGATCAGGCGGCCATCGCCATCCGCAATGCGGAGCTTTTCGAGGCAGCACAACGTCGCCTCCAGGAGTTGACGGTCGTGTATGCCGTCGCCACTGCCGGCGTCGAGTCCACCGGTGAAGATGAATTGATCGAGCGCGCTACAGATTTGATCGGCGCGACGCTCTACCCCGATAACTTCGGCATCCTCCTGCGGCAAGATGACGCGCTGCACATCCACCGCTCTTACCGGGGGATCGAACGGGAACGCCAATCGCAGCCGATCCGCTTGGGTCAGGGCATCACCGGACTGACAGCGCAAGACGGTCAGCCACGGCGGATAGCCGATATCCGGCAGTGTCCCGATGCAATCATCTTTTTGCCTGACATGCGTGCGGAACTCTGCGTGCCGCTCAAGATCGGAGAACGCATCATCGGCGTCATCAATGCCGAGAGTAAGCGCGAGAACGCTTATACTCCCAACGATGAGCGCCTGCTGCTGACCTTCGCGCACCAACTGACCACGGCTATCGAGAAATTGCGTCTCTTCGCGCAAGTACAAGACCGCGCGACAGAACTGGCCGCAGCCCTCGAACGACTGCAAGAACTGGATCAACTCAAAAACGTCTTCATCCAAAACACATCCCACGAACTCCGCACGCCGCTGGCGATCATCCGCGGCTACATTGATCTGCTCCAGACAGGCGACCTCGGGGCGCTCAATCCGCCCCAGGCGGATTCCATCAACATCATCGCCCGCCGCACGGTCATGTTATCCACGATGGTTGAGGATCTGACCGCTATTCTGGAGACAGAAGCGCAACGGCTACAAAGGGTACCCGTGGACCTCGTCCAGTTGGTCAAAATTGCGTTGGAAGACTTCCGCATCGTGACGGCGCAGGCCAGATTGACGTTGAACGCAGCCATCACCGCCGAGACCATCATCATCCTCGGCGACAGTCTCAAGCTGCGACGGGTTTTGGACAACCTCATCGGCAACGCGCTCAAATTCACTGAAGCGGGGGGCGAGATCACAATCCGCCTTTGGGCTGACACCGAGCACGCCTTTGTCGAAGTCGCCGACACCGGCATCGGCATCCCTGCCGATAAAATTGACCACATCTTCGAGCGTTTTTATCAGGTGGACGGGAGCCTGAAACGGCGTTATGGCGGCACCGGACTGGGGCTGGCGTTGGTCAAAGAAATTGTGGAAGCGCACAACGGCCAGGTAAGCGTACAAAGTGTCTTGGGGCGCGGCAGCACGTTCCGCATCACATTGCCGTGCCTCCCCGCCGCCAATTAACCCCTGTACACAGGAAAGGCGCGATGAACCAAACCGACCACATCGAAGAGGAACTGCGAGCTTTATTTGCTGCGCAGCGTTTTGCAGTGCTGGCAACAACACACGGCGACCAACCTCACGCCAGCCTGATCGCCTTCATTGCGACAGACGACCTGCGACACGTCATTTTCGCCACAGAACGCGATACCCGCAAATACAGCCTGCTGCACACAAACGCGCGCATCGCCCTGCTGGTTGCCAGCCACGCCAATCGCGCCGAAGACCCGCAAGAGGCCATCGCGGTTACAGTCAGCGGTCGCGCCGAAGAAGTGACAGGCGACGAACGTAAACGGCTTGCCGCACTCTATCGCGCACGCCACCCTTATCTGGCGGATTTCGTGGAGACGCCGACGACCGCGCTGTTCCGCGTGATGGTGACGACCTACCGGATGGTCAGCCAATTCCAAGAAATCCGCGAATGGCGTCCCACGCTGCCGGAGTCTGCATAAGCGGTCAAAAATCCGTTAGGTGTTAGATGACATAGCACAAAGATGCAAAATACCATTGTCACAGGATTTTATTCCGTTACACTACGATTATCTATGAACGCCCGATCACTTCAACAGGAGTAAAAGCTGTGACTAATTGCGTACATTTCGTTGACTTGACGCTGCGCGATGGGCAGCAGAGCCTCGCGGCGACGCGCATGACCACCGAGCAGGCGTTGCGTGTCCTTCCGATGATCAACGACGCGGGCTATGCGGCCTTCGAGTTGTGGGGCGGGGCTACCCTGGATAGCAGCGTGCGTTTTCTGGATGAGGACCCGTGGGAACGCCTGGATCGCTTCTACGCCACCCTGGGGACGGCACACAAGACGCGCGCCCTGCTACGCGGGCAGAATCTGTTCGCCTACCAGCCTTTCCCTGATGATTTGGTGATCGCCGTCATCAAGGAGGCCATTCGCTCCGGCGTGGGTATCGTGCGCATCTTCGACGCCCTCAACGACTGGCGCAACCTGCAACTGGCGCTCTTAGCCACCAAAGCCTACGGCGGCAAAGCCGAAGCGGCGCTCTCGTATACAACCAGCCCGGTTCACACAACGGATTACTTTGTCAAGCTGGCGCGCACCCTCGAAGAAGAGGGCGCCGATCAAATCGCCATCAAGGATATGGCCGGGCTATTGTACCCCACCCAGGCCTTCGACTTTTTCGACGCGCTGAAGCGCCATGTGCGCGTCCCCATCACTTTTCACAGCCACACTACGACAGGCGTAGCCACACTTGACGCCGTTATCGCTATGTACGCCGGCATTGATGCCATTGACACCGCCATCACCCCCTTTGCCGGCGGACCATCGCATCCGCCCATCGAGCTACTCATCGTTTTCGCCGAGGAAATGGGACTCGACCACGGTCTGGATAAAGACCTCATCCTCCGCATCCAGCACACGCTCTTTGAAATTTTCACGGAACTGCGCCACACCATCCCTCTGTATGGGAAGTATTACCAACCCATCGCCTACGACGATGTCAACCGCGGCGCCGTCCAACAGATTCTCGCGCGTGTCCAGCGGGGCAGCGAGGCGGATATTGAAGAGGCGCTCACACTGATGCGCAACCTGATGCGCGATTTGCACTATCCTGCCTACGACGACACGATCTTCAAAGCGCAGATCCCCGGCGGGATGCTCTCCAACCTCCAGAACCAGCTAAAGCAGATGCAAAAACTCGATTTGCTGGACGCGATCACCCAGGAAATTCCGCGCGTGCGCGCCGATGTAGGGTACGTGCCGTTGGTCACGCCCACGAGCCAGATCGTCGGGGCGCAGGCCACGTTCAACGTGATGATGGGGCGCTACCAGATGGTGTCGAACGAGTTCAAGATGCTGCTGAGAGGGGAATTTGGGCATTTGCCCACGCCGCCCAACCCGGAGGTCGTCAAGCAGGTGCTTGGCCCAGGGGAGAGTGTTCTGCGCTACCGCCCGGCATCGTATCTCGCGCCTGTTCTGGAAGACAGCTACGACTTGCCGTACATCAAAACCCAGCGTGACGTGTTGCTGCACTTGATGCTCAAGCAACCCGCCGACGAATTCCTCAAGCGGAAATACGGCGTCCTCAACGGCAATTAACAAGCGTAGTGGCGACTTCAGTCGCTGCCTTGAACAAAAGAGCGACTGAAGTCGCCACTACACAGCCGTTAACGCGGCGCGCCAAAGTCCGCGATGAAATAGTATCCGCGCCCATTGCCTGGGACGACCCCTACCCCCACTTCCGTCAGCCACGTGCTGAGGATCGTGCGGCGGTGCGGATCGTTCGGCGGCGTTTCGTCCATCCACATCGCCACGGCCATCTCCGGCGTGCCGTACCATGCCCAACACTCAGACCAGCGCACCGGATCGTAACCCTGGCGAATGATGCGATCTTTCATCGTCGAGCCGTCGGAGCCGGTGTGACCGCACCAGCCACGCGCGTAACAATCGTCGGCGTGCAGTTGCGCCGCGCGCGCCAGCGTCGCGTTCCACGCCAGTGCGGCGAGGCCGTAAGCGGCGCGCTGTTCGTTGATGAGGCGGAAAATGTCGGCGGGGAATCCGGCGACATCGGCGGGCAACGCCGGCGCCACAACCGGAGCGGATACCGGGGCCTCCGTCGGCGCGACAGGGGTGTTGGCCTGAACAACCGGCGCGGCGGCGGCCACAACTGGCGGGACGGTAGCGGCCGGGACGGCCGTAGGAGCCGGGCGGTTTTCGGCTAAGACCACATCCGCGGGCGCGGTCAGCGGCAGAATCAACGCTTGGCCGATGCTCAACAGGTCGGCATCGGCCAACCCGTTGACGTTTTGCAGCGTCGTCACATCGAAGCCATAATCGGCGGCGATGGCGCTCAGCACGTCGCCCGCCTGGACTTCGTAGACGGCCCAGAACGGCGACGCGCCTTCCCAGCCCACCGCCGGCGGGATCTCCAAAACCTGTCCCGCGCGCAACATAATGGAGTTGCCCAGGTCGTTCTGCAACTGAATCACGGCCATCGGCAGACCGTATTTCAACGCCAACCCTAACAAGGTATCGCCCGGCTCGACGGTGTAGTAAGTAAAGGGCAACACGTCAACTGGCGAGATCGCAGCCGCTTCAGAGACAGCCGCCGGGTTCGCCAAGGCCGGGGCTAACTCACCGTTTACACGTCCATCCGGCGCGACCGGCGTAAACGTCGCCACCACCAGATGCGGCACGGCCAATGTTGGCGTGACCGTCGGTTGCCGCGGCGCATCCACCGTGACCGGCGCGCACGCGGTCGCCAGCAGCACACCACACAACACAGCTCCAATCCATTGACGACTTGATAGCATGATGGACAACCTCCGCCCGCAACTATAACCAATCTACAACGGACGTCAAGCGTTGAGGTGGGTATTTCTGCCGACAGAACAGACGGCTTGCGACTGCACACTTTCGGCTATAATAGCGCAATGGCTATGCAAAAACACGTGACGATCTACACCGACGGCAGCGCCATCGGCAATCCCGGCCCTGGGGGATATGGCGCTGTTTTGCGGTTTGGAGAACACAGCCAGGAGCTTGCGGGCGGGTTCCGGCGGACGACCAACAACCGTATGGAGATTCTGGCGGCGATTGAGGCGCTGCGCGCGTTGAAGGAACCCTGCACAGTGACGCTGCACACCGATTCGCGGTATCTGACTGACGCAATCACGCAAGGCTGGGTGAAGCGCTGGCAAGCCAAAGGGTGGATGCGCACCAAAGACGAGAAGGCGCTCAATGTTGATCTGTGGCTCGAACTGCTGCCGCTCCTCGAAAAACACAACGTGACGTTTGTGTGGGTGCGCGGTCACGTGGGCAATCCCGACAATGAACGCTGCGATATGCTCGCTAGGGAGGCCGCAACACAGCCGAACCTTCCGCCGGACAAGGTCTACGAGGCAGAGCACAAGGTCAGATCGGCAACTCCACGATAAAACAAGCGCCGCCTTCCGCTGGCGATTCAGCCCAAATGCGTCCGTGATGGCGCTCGACCACGATAGACCAACTGACCCACAGCCCCACACCAGCCCCCTGGCCGACCGATCGGGTGGTAAAGAACGGCTCGAACAAGCGTTCACGCACGTCGCCGGGAATACCAGGGCCGTTATCCACGACCTCCAACCGCACCCAGGCCTGGCGGTATAAAGTGCGGATTGTCACCCGCGGTTGGTATGGCTCCGCCCCCCCAGCCAATGCCTGGGCTTCCGCTTTGTTCGTCACCATCTGCACGGCATTGCGTACCAGATTCAAGATCACCTGTTGGATCTGCTGTCCATCACATTCTACCAGCGGTAGATCAAGCGCCAGATCCCGCGTGATTTCAATACCGTAAATCTCGCACTGGGTCTTGAGGTAAAAATCTGCCCCGGCTAATTCCAATGTTTGGTCAATCAGACCGTTCAAGTCATTGCGGCTGATCTCAACGACGTTTTGCCGCGAAAAGCTCAGCAGGTCCGCCACGATTCTCGCCGCACGCTCCCCCATGGTCTGAATGCCATCCAGATATTCCGACAAGTTGCGCCGTTCCAGATAACACGCCAGACCCTCAGGAGAAACATCACACGCGCGCAGGTTTTCACGGACGGTGGGACGCTGCACGTCGAAAGCCAACCGGAGCATCTGTGCGCTCTGCATCATCGCCGAAAGAGGATTGTTGATTTCGTGCGCGACGCCCGCAGCCAAGCCACCCAAACTGGATAGTTTGGCCGACTGCAACAAAAACTCCTCGAGATACACTTTCTGCGTGACATCATCAATGTAAAGCACGACGCCCTGCGGATCATGAGCAGCCAATGGAAACGCCACAACGTCGTGATAGACCGACTCTCCTCGCACCACCAACTGCATCCGACTCTGGCGAACAATGCCCTTCTCCAGCGCCACGCGGTCGAATATGCTCTGATACACCTGAAGCTCTGGGCAAACCTCCCAGAGCGTCTGTGTGTGCGACGCTGGTGTCTGCTCACCGAGCAGCGCTTTTGCCGATGGATTGCACGTCAAGACAACGCCGTGTGTATCCAAAGTAATCAAAGCCGCCGGCATAGAATCGGTGATATTGGCAATCAGGTTACGCTCTTGACTCAAAGCAGTCTCTACCACTTGGCGCTCAACGATTTCCTCGCGCAAGCGGACATTCGTCGTTTCCAACTCGGTGGAAATAGTGCGCGCTTGCCGCAAAGCATGGTGCAGAAGATAGGTCGAGAACTGTTGCAAGAACGCCGCGCCAAAGAACAAACCGACAGCGGAAACAGCAGACACCGCCAATAAGTCAAGAGACTGCTCGCTCCGCTGCCAACCGATGGTCAGATAGGCCACAACACTCAAGATCGTCATCAGCCACGCCGCACGCGCGTGTTGAAGCATTCCCGTCAACAGGATGACGATTATGTAATAACCCAAAGCGGTGGTCACCAATCCGCCCATGTAGTTACCTAGATTTCGCCCAAAATAGTGGCAGGATGCGCCACCAGACGGCGCACAAGTTGACAAAAAGAGAGTGATGAACGATCCTGAAGCTGAATTTGCACAAAACCATCAGGAGGTTCATCACTATGG
>Ga0208197_1000518_pt1 | contig 47898 bp, 41 predicted proteins | sample AD_JPNNA4_MetaG_FD_184444 | JGI IMG/M metagenome (GOLD analysis project Ga0208197, IMG submission 184444) | Active sludge microbial communities of municipal wastewater-treating anaerobic digesters from Japan - AD_JPNNA4_MetaG (SPAdes) (version 2) | ecosystem: Engineered > Bioreactor > Anaerobic...
TGTATGCCAAATGAGTGGATAAACGAATAAAATTGCCTGCTGAAGACCTCCACTGAGGTTCAGACTCCAAAAGACCATGTCTCAAGGAGTAGCTAACACTCGAATTTATGAATTAATAGAACCTACCTTAAGTAAAGACCAATTGATCTTTTGAGATACGAACATGATGACGGCAAGAATGACAAATGATCCTATACTTCCTGCGAGTAATGCGTATGTCTCCATTTGGATAAGGATAAAAATATAGAAATAGAGAGCAAAAAGAAGAATGCCGATTATTGCAGCCATTTTCCAAACCTTCAGAATACCTCCAATGTAAAGTGTTAGCAATACAGTTGTCATGGCAGCTGCTGTGCCGTATGCAGGAGTGAAACCGATATGCTCAGATAAGGAAATCAACAGCGCATAGAACAAACAAAGCGCCAAACCAATCAAGAGATACTGAAGAGGGTGAATCTTCTTCTTTAATAACATCTCTACAAAGAAATTTACTACAAAGGTTAAGACGATGATAAGAATTGCATATTTTACAGATCGCGTACACTTTTGATAGTGTTGAATCGGAGTTAAAACATTGACTCCAAAGCTGGAGCTCTTTACATTTTCATTATTTATGTCATTAATCATTAATTGCGGATAATTCCTGTTTAAATCCAATATTTTCCAAGAAGCTTCAAATCCGTTGTCTGTCACTTTCCTTTCTTCAGGAAGGTAGGAACCCATAAAACTTGGAGTTGTGCAGTTTGAGGTTAGTTTCACCTCTGTTGTTTCACCAAGTGGAACAAAACTTAAGTTGGAAGAACCTTTTAGTTTGAGTGTTGTTTTGAATTTTATTTCGTGTGTATCAGCGGTTAATTCTATTGGAGACGAGATGCCGGAATTAAACAGATGACAATTTTGAACACCTGATTTGAGTTTATATGTTGAGTCTCCTAAGTTAATTATAGCTTGTTCTTTTATTCCATGAAGGTCTGATATTCCCATCTTTATTTGAGCCTTTTTGAAATCTACGTTTTCGAAATCGTTGATCTCTTCTGGAATGGAAAATGTTCCTTCTATTTCGATAGGACCATTGTAAACTACCACTTCGTAGATTCCTCTTTTTAGTTCTTCCGTCTTTATGTTTCCTGAGATTTTCAATGTCTTTGGAAGAATATGAGCAATGTCGTTTGTCTTTTTTACGGTATCATTACAGAATGGTAGTGTGATGATAGGCGAGTAGATGGTCTGTTCTGTACTGAATTTCAGTTGTACTTCTTGAGTTGCATTTTCTGCCGTTGTCTTCCTTTCTTCGATGAGTCCTTGTATCATCGACATTGGAATTAAAAGTAAAAGAATCAAAACGCCAATAAGAATGACTTTTGTAGCGATTGGATTTAACCCAGAGAAACTCTTGTTTTCTTCTTTGGGTGTGAACTGATTTTCAAAATTTGTTTCCATAATTATAATTATAAAGTACTTTGAAATTCAAAGTATAAGATTAAAAAAATATTATTTGTTTAATTGTGTTTTCAAAAAAGATTCTAATGCATTGATATGTTGGGTGAAAGCCTCTCTGCCTTTTTCTGTAATAGAGAAAGTAGTGTTGGGCTTTCTGCCAACGAATTTCTTTTCGATTAGAAGGTATCCTAGCTCTTCCAAACTACGCGTATGGCTGGCCAAGTTACCGTCGGAGAGGTTAAGTAAGGACTTTAGCGAGACGAAATCTACGGACTCGTTGACCATAAGGACAGACATGATGCCTAGTCTAACCTTGCTTTCGAAAGCTTTGTTTATGTTGTCAAGAGATATCATTCCTATTATCTTTCGTCAGTTTTGTTTACTTGATGTTTTTTCTCGTAAAAAAAAAGAAACCATAATCCGTAAAGGATGTGTAAGAGTCCGAATCCGACCAACCAGAAAAACAATGAATGGCCTACGATTAAGGAGTCTAACAATCCAACTAGAATCTCACCTATTACTAAATATTTTACATTAGAGTAGGTGAGTGATGATATGCTGATTAGAGAAATACCGTAAAATATTAACATGTTGGAGGCAACGCAAGAATAAACTCCGTTAAAAATCTGCGTTAGGCAAAGAAGTCCTCCGATAATAAGCGGAACGAAAAATGTGGTCAACATCTTCTTCATGACAGAATCTAGCTCAAATCTGATATTTAAGCGTTTTGCACGTTTGTATGACATGTAGAAAACAATTAGAATAGACAATGCAACTAAGATAACGGATAGAACCATCATCGCTATTCTGTTTTCCGAAGAGTCTGCAGATGGGACATTATTCCAGTTAAATGGATTGAAATTTCCGTAAAGTAGATAACTTGCCAAACATCCACCTACCGTAGCCAATAGTCCTACAATCATAGATGATGTTCCGTTAAGAGATAGAACTTTAGAGGAACGCTCCATCAAATTTTTGATCTCACTTAATGTGTCTATTATTTCTTCGTTTTTTCATACAAAAAGTACTTTGTATTGCACAAGTTGATGATAAATTTTGATTTGACAAATTATTTTGGAAAGTTTTTTAATAATACATACAAAAAAACCGAGTTGGCTCTTAATCTCCAACTCGGTCTCAGTTTATTGAAAGCTTATTTTCTAGCAGTTCTTTAAATCTCTACTTAGTTTCATGGCACAGAAGTTAGGACCGCACATCGTGCAGTACTCACCATCTTCGTGATGACCGGCTTGGAAGTATTCCAACGCTTTTTCTGGGTCTAAACTTAAGTTGAATTGATCTTTCCATCTAAAATCGTATCTAGCCTTGCTCAATGCATTGTCGCGGATAGCAGCACCTGGGTGCCCTTTGGCCAAATCGGCTGCATGGGCAGCGATCTTGTATGTGATTACTCCTGCACGAACGTCTTCCTTATTAGGCAATCCGAGGTGCTCCTTTGGAGTAACATAACATAGCATAGCTGTACCTAACCAACCGATCTGAGCAGCACCTATGGCGCTGGTAATATGGTCGTAACCAGGAGCTATATCTGTTACAAGAGGTCCGAGAGTGTAGAATGGAGCATTGTGACAAGCAGAAATCTGCTTCTCCATATTCTCCTTGATTTTGTGCATAGGAACATGTCCAGGTCCTTCGATAAAGGCTTGTACATTCTTGTTCCAAGCTCTGAGAACGAGTTCTCCTAATGTCTCTAACTCTGCGAATTGAGCCTTGTCGTTGGCGTCGTAGGTTGAACCAGGACGGAGTCCGTCGCCCAAAGAGACGGCAACGTCATATTGTGCAAGGATGTCACAAATCTCATCGAAATGTTCGTACAAGAAGCTCTCTTGTTTATGAGTCAGACACCATTTGCTCATGATGGAACCACCTCTGGAGACGATTCCGCAAAGACGGCTGTCTGCCAAATGAACATTTTTCAAACGGATTCCGGCATGTATAGTGAAGTAATCAACTCCTTGTTCGCATTGTTCAATCAAGGTGTCTTTGTAAATCTCCCATGTAAGTTTCTCAACGTCTCCGTCAACCTTTTCGAGGGCTTGATAGATTGGCACTGTACCTACTGGAACTGGACAGTTACGGACAATCCACTCTCTTGTCTCGTGAATGTTAGTACCAGTTGAAAGGTCCATCAATGTGTCGCCTCCCCATTTGCAGCTCCAAACTGCCTTCTCAACCTCTTCGTCGATGCTGGAGGATGTGGCGGAGTTGCCGATGTTGGTGTTGATCTTCACTAAGAAATTTCGGCCAATAATCATAGGCTCTGATTCCGGGTGGTTGATGTTGGCAGGCAAAACAGCTCTACCTGCTGCTATTTCGTCACGTACGAACTCAGGAGTAATATGTGTGTCGATACCCAACTCTTTGCAGTTCATATTTTCGCGGATTGCTACATACTCCATTTCTGGGGTGATGATGCCTTGTTTTGCGTAGTACATCTGTGAAATCTGGTGACCTGCTTTAGCTCGGTAAGGTTGAGCGATATGCTCGAAACGCAAAGAGTCTAGGCTCTTGTCGTCGTGGCGTGCTCTTCCATATACGGATGTGATTTCAGATAATTGCTCCACGTCGCCTCTGGAAGTAATCCAAGATTCGCGCATACGAGGCAATCCCTTCTTCAAATCGATCTTTGCATCTTTGTCGCCGAATGGTCCGCTTGTGTCGTAGATATAAACGGATGCATTCTCTTCAAAATGTTTCTCTCCCTTCTTATCAACCGTAACGGTAGGGGTGAGGGTTACTTTCCTCATTCCAACTTTAACGTCAGGGAAATGAGTTCCGTTTATGTATACCTTCTCGCTGTTTGGGAAGGTGATTTTTGTTTTGTTCATATTATATTCTGATAATGGATGGGAGAATTGTTTTGCGAATTGTCTCTCTTTTTCAATTCAGATAAAGTCCTTAATCAAGAAAAGCTGTCAATGGAGAACTGGCTACCGCCTCAAAACTGACAGCACCCAGACCGGCCTCGTATGCTATTCTTCCTGCCTCTACAGCTCCTTTGAATGCTGTGGACATTGCAACAGGGTCGCCGGCTACGGCAATAGCCGTGTTGACAAGAACAGCGTCTGCTCCTAATTCCATTGCTGCTGCAGCGTGGCTAGGTGCCCCTAATCCCGCGTCTACAACAACTGGGACGTTAGATTGTTCAATGATAAGACGAAGAAAATCTTCTGTACGTAAACCTTTATTTGTTCCGATAGGAGCTGCAAGTGGCATAACTGTAGCTGCACCAGCCTCTTCCAAGTGTTTGCACAACACTGGGTCTGCCTGGCAATAAGGAAGAACGATGAAACCATCTTTTACCAATGCCTCAGTTGCTTTTAATGTCTCTATTGGATCTGGTAAAAGGTGACGGGGATCCGGGTGAATCTCCAACTTCAACCAATTTGTTCCGAATGCTTCTCTTCCCATCTGAGCTGCGAAGATGGCCTCTTTTGCGTCTCTTGCACCACTGGTGTTTGGTAATAATTGTATGTTAGGATGAATGATGTGTTTCAACATGTCATCTTCTTTGTTGTCTAAATCAATACGTTTCATGGCAACGGTTACCATCTCACAGCCAGAGGCTACTATTGATTTTTCCATTAATTCATTTGAACTGAATTTTCCGGTACCAAGAAAAAGGCGGGATGAAAACTCCTTGCCTGCGATCGTTAATTTCTGCATGATTATCTTTATTTTGTATCAAAAAGCTTTTTCTATTAATTTCAAAATGTTTTCAGTCGCCTTTACTGGATCTTCGGCATTGGCGATTGTTCCTGAGATGGCGATTCCATTTGGTCCTGCCTTTAATATGGGTAGAATATCTTTTGATGTGATGCCACCTATTGCTACGATAGGAATCTGAATGCCTTTGCTTCTGCATTCCCAAATAATGTTCTGGTAACCCTCTAATCCTAAAACTGGAGCTAAATTCTTTTTGGTTGTGGTGAAACTGAATGGCCCGCAACCGATGTAGTCCACGTCATCCTTTATTTTCTGAATCTCTTCGAAGGTGTTACAAGTGCCTCCGATAAGAAATCCATCGCCAAGAATCTTCCTTGCATCTGCTGGCAACATGTCCATCTTGCCGAGATGTACACCGTCGGCTCCAATTTTCTTGCAGAGCTCTACATGGTCGTCGATGATGAGGATGGCACCTGCCTCTTTGCATAAAGGCTGTAATTGGAGCGCTACCTTTTCGATCTCTTCCAAAGAAGCCTCTTTCATTCGTAATTGAATCCATTTGCATCCGCCTTTTAGTGCTAATGCAGCTGCCTCGAGGTGGTTGTATTTCTCATTCTTCTGAGTGATGAATTGCAATGAGAATGCGCCTAATTGATGTAAATTCATAATTTATTCCTTTTTGTCCAAATCATAATGAATGGGCTATATCTTGTAATTTTTTGAATTCTTCGATGTCGAAATTTTCCCAAATAGCACCCAAAACGGCTGCTCCTCCAAATGAATAATCATTCAGTTTGGGAAGGGTTGTGCTGCAGATACCTCCCAATGCGAAGACCTTCTCATTGATCAAACCCTCTTTCGATGCAGCTTTTAGCTGTTCATAGGGAAAGGCAGCGTTGTATCCCTCTTTGGAAATGCTGTCGAAAATGGGGCTTAGAAAAACGTGGTCGTATCCCGAAACTGATTTCAATTCGTCCAAAGAATGGCATGACTTGCTTATCTTCATTTTTCTATTCCCTTGGTATTCATGATTGCGTCTGTTTAAGTGGACGCCCCGCACGGGTAATTGCTCTGCCAATTCAAAGTGTTCATGCAGAACAATACGGTCGAGAAACCGAGAAGGGATAGATCTGAGCAGTTGTTCGTATTCCTCTTTGTTTGAGTCGGGTTTGCGGAGATGGAGCATCTCCAATCCGTTCTCGAAGAGGGAAAGGATATGTTTCTTCTCATCTTCTCTGAAATCGGGAGTAGTTATGACGATCAATTTCATTTTTTGAATCATCCTCCACAAACGGCCTTGATCATAGTGATCAGAGCTCCTTCTTCAAGCTTAGTAGCCTCCCAATCTTGACGTTTTACAACTTTGCAGTCGATTGCAAATGCGATGCCTTCTGGTTTCTTGTCTAAGACAGAAAGAAGGTCAACGAGAGATGCCCCTTTTTTAATGGATATCTCTTTGTTGTTCAAAGTTATATTTATTTTTTCTTCTCCCATGATTGTTAGAATTTATTGGTCTTTGAATTTCGCGTGTGGCAGCATGAAAAAATGGTCTACAGGACCATGCCCATGCCCAATCTCCATTTCTTGTCCGCCGTAAAGTGCATGGATGATATAGTCTTTTGCAGACATGAATGCACTCTTCAAATCTTCGCCCATAGCTAAATAAGAAGCTATTGCCGAAGATAGTGTACAGCCCGTTCCGTGAGTATTCTTTGTTTTTACGAAAGGAGATCTGACGCCGATTCCCTCTTTCCCTTTTTCAAAAAGCATGTCGACCGACTCATCTCCTTCCAAATGTCCGCCTTTTATCAAAACAGCTTTACATCCTAGTTGCAAGAGCTTTTCGGCGGCAGCTTGCATGTCATCAACCTTTCTTACGGGTATTCCGCTCAAGGCTTCTGCTTCCAGAAGATTAGGCGTTATGATTGTTGCCAAAGGGAAAAGCATCTCTTTTACCGATTCAATGGCATCGTCCTCCATTAGCTTGCTTCCGCTGGTCGATATCATAACAGGATCCAAAACATAGTGTTTTGGCTTGTATTTCAAGAGTGTCTCTGCAATTACCTTTACGCTGCTTTTGTTGTAAAGCATACCGCTTTTTACTGCGTCAATCGTCAAATCTTCGAAGACCATCTCTATCTGATCTTTTAGTACAGAAGGATCGATACCTTGAACAGAGCGGACACCGGTCGTATTCTGAGCGGTGATAGCGGTGATGGCTGTGCATCCGTAGACGCCAATGGCAGACATTGTTTTTAGGTCGGCTTGGATGCCTGCACCTCCACAACTGTCTGAACCTGCAATGGAAAGAACGGTTGGATATCGCATGCTTTTTGTGTTAAAACGATCTTGCAGAACGAAGTGTTCCGTTAGAAAAACCTCATCTGTTGTAAAACTAAGTTGAAAAGGAGTGGATTATCAGGCGAATATCATAGAAATTATAACCTAAAACTTGATAAGAAATCAAGAATCCCTATGCAGCATTACCTGCTCAGGTTCTATGGGTACAATCTCAGCCTGTAAGTAAGGCACCCCTTATTTTATTGCAAATATAAGGCATATAAGATTAGGTTCTCTTATGTTTTGGTTTAAAATTTATGAAATTAACAAAAGTAGAAAGGGCAAATCTTGCCTATTATGGTTGCCTTGTTTTGTATTTCTCCGCATCTTCGGGCGTGATTTTACGTAGAATGCGACACGGATTTCCAACAGCTATAACGCCTGAAGGTATATCTTTCGTAACTACACTGCCGGCTCCAATTACTACATTATCTCCAATGGAAACGCCTGGCAGAACGGTGACATTTGCTCCAAACCATACGTCATTTCCTACGGTTATGGGATAGGCATATTCTATGCCTTGGTTTCGTCTTGCACTGTCTATTGGATGACCGGAAGTGGAGAAAATGCAATTAGGCCCGATGAAGACATTATCGCCAAACTGAACTTTTGCCGCATCCAGAATAACGCAGTTGTGATTGGTATAGAAGTTTTTGCCAATCTCGATGTTATAACCGTAATCGCACCAAAAAGGAGGGGTGATATAGAATCCTTCAGAAACATTGCCAAGTAACTTCTTAATTAATGCTTTTTGTTCTTCAAACTGAGAAAAACGGAGTTGATTGTAATCCATGCAAAGATCTTTGCAGCGGATACGTTCCTGCATTAATGTTTCGTCGTAATTGGCGTCATATAATAATCCGGCTGAAGCTTTTTCTTTTTCTGTCATGGTTGATTTCTTCGTAGATTAATAGAATTGTCTTTTCGTGAAGATGGTTAAAAAGCCTCTTCCTTATATAATTGGTCGAAAATGGATTTCAACTGATTCTTGTCTTTTATGATTCTGCGCAACTCTGCCAAATTTTTAGCATTGGAAGATTTGTCTAAAAACAGTTTAAGATATCCACCCTCCGCATATTTCTCTTCCATGTGCTGGACAACCCTTTGGTATTGCCAATCTTTGTCTTTTTCAGGATGGTGGTTGAGCCCATATTGTACGGCTCTGCGGATAGTGTAGATGGGTTCGATGCAACGATCGGCCTCAGCCACAATCTCACCGTAGAGGCTACGTGGCGGATTTTCGTTAGAGGCGCGATGGTCCTCAATGGCCTCTTTCATGGTGAGCAGCTGGTTTGGATCGAACCATGATTCGAGGGTGTGATCGTTCATCAGAATGATGCCCGAATCAATGTGATGACGCTCTCTGCCGTTGATTAAGCCTAAGTCGTGATATGCAGCAATGGCATAGCACATAGCCTCCTCTCCTCCATATTCTTTGGCCAGAAGAAGACTCTCCTGGATAACCTGCATCACATGGTCGATGTTGTGAGCTTTGTCGAAAGCCTTGTAGCGAGGGATGACTTCCTCTTCAATGTAGTTGATGAGCTTTGGGTTCATCTTAAATTCTTATTTAGAGAAATAGGCTTCGCCTTTGACAAATCGTCCGTTCATCCAGGTAAAAGGAAGTCGGTCGCCCTTCATCATCTTTTTCCAACGTTTGAATGTGTCCTTACTTAAGTATGTCTCGTTGTCAAAACAAACCAATATGGTGTTGCTGTTGCCGTTAAGTAATTCGTAATGAATAAAGTTAGCGTCAAATGTGTTTTCTAGTTCATTTGAGGTTACCTCGTTAGCAGAAAGACTGTCTTTGTCGAAAAAGTCGGAAATTTTGATTTGAGGTAACAACTCTTTCCCGCTGACCTCAGTAAGTGATTTTCCTTTGAAAAAAGCGATCTCACCATCGCAAGCAGGACTGCACAGCCAGAAACTCATGGCAAAAAGAGCAGAAGAGTCTGGCATCATGAATTTTTTCGCAGCAAAATTTCCTTGAGAGGAAAGTTTCACTTGAATGTATTCGTTTTGTTCGTTAAATGCTACGAGAGAAGATTTGCCTCCGTAGTTGTTTACTACAGAGCTGTCTTTTTTACCTTCACGCATGTTTGTAATCATCAATTGGCGTTGACTGTTTGACAACTGCATGAGGTATTTATTGGGTAGGGTGATGAAAAAATATTCTACACCTTGAGCATTAGCCGATAGAAAAAATGTGGCAATATATAAAAATAGAGAGATGAAGATTTTTTTCTTTCCCATTGTCTTTTTATTTAGTTATGTCTACAAATATAAACGATAAAGATGGACGAACGATGATTCAAGTGTTTAAAATTAGTTATCGCCCAAGATAAAGCAGTAGCACGCCGAGTAGCACACCACCTAAAAGAACTGATTTTACCTTCAGGTTCTTTTCATGTAACATGATGGCACCGTATAGGAAGGGCACAACGGCTCCTGATCTACGGATGGTAGATATAATGGAAATCATGGCATCGTCCATTGAAAGTGCCCAGTAATAAACGTAGTCGGCACAAATTAGAAACAGAGAGATTCCGAGTATAGACCATCTCCATTCGAAAGGTGTTGTTGTTTTTCGCGTAGGGAGCCATAAGAAGATGGTGACAAGCAACATGGCGATGGCTTGATATGTTGTACTGTAAACCTGTACTGCCATTCTGTCAAAGTGCTGCATCAAGTGTTTGTCATATAATCCGCTGATGGTGCCTAAGAGAGTAGCTAATAGAATAAGCCAAATCCATTTGTTGTGTTTCCAAGAGATTCCCTCTTTGCTTCCGATGACTGAGAACATATAAAAAGAGCTGATGGTAATCGCAACACCTGCAAATTGAATGGCACTCAATCTTTCGGAGAAAATGATGAATGCGCCTATTACTGTCCAAATAGGTTGAGTGGCACGGATGGGCGAATAGATGGTAATCGGGATGTTTTTCATTCCGAAGTAAGCTGAAATCCAAGAACCCAGAACGATGAGCGATTTCAGCAAAATAAGCGAATGAGCCTGCCAAGTGATTTCTGGTACATAAAAAGCTCCTGCTGTTTCTGGACTTATTTTAGAGATGGTCAAAATGGGCAGGAATATCAGAAATGAGATTAAAATGGAAGAGGTTAAGACTGGGATGACGGCATTTTCCTTGAGGGAAACTTTCTTAAATACATCGTAAATACCTAATAATACAGCTGAAAAAATAGCTAATACAATCCACATAATTTTATTCGTTTACCAAACCAGTTCTCCTTTTCCTTGACGCACAATCACGGGTTCGTCGCCGGTGCAATCTACAATGGTGGAAGGGTCTAACGTTCCTATTCCGCCGTCAATCACAACGTCGGCAATGTATTTGTAACGTTCCTCTATCAGTTCAGGGTCGGTGAAATATTCGAGAATCTCATCATCGTCATCACGTACGGATGTAGACATGATCGGGTTGCCAAGTCCTTTCACCAAATCGCGTATGATATTATTGTCAGGTACACGGATACCAACCGTCTTTTTATTCCTGAATATTTTCGGAAGATTGCTGTTGCCGTTCAATATGAAGGTAAAGGCACCGGGTAGATTTTTCTTCATCAGTTTGAAAGTGGCGTTGTCGACCTTTGCATATTTGCTGATATTGCTCAGATCGTAGCAGATGAAAGAGAGGTTGGCCTTCCTTGGGTCAATCTTTTTGTGTCTGCAGATCTTTTCGACAGCTCTGGCATTGAAAATATCGCAGCCTAAACCATATACAGTGTCTGTAGGGTAGACAATTAGCCCGCCATCGCGGAGAAATTGAACCACCTTGTCAATTTCTCTTTCGTTTGGATTTTCCGGATAAATTCTGATGCGCATAGCTTCCTTAAATTTTGTGCAAATTTAGCAAATATTTTGGTCTAATTGCTTAGAAATTGGGCAATAAGAGAGTCTGGTTTTAAATATTTTCATAAAACAATGTTCGTGTAGCTATATTTTTAGCTTGAGTATGATGGTAGTTTGATCAATAATCTTAAATTTGTTTATTTGGTGTTCAGAAATCAAAACATTTAAATATCTAATTTATGAAAAAGATTATTATTTCATTTGTGCTTTTGATGACAACGGTGTGTGGTCATGCTGATATCTTTAATTTAGGCGTTAAGGGTGGTGTCAATTTTTCAACAATCGGAATAGATGGTTTTAGTGATAATTCTTACCGTGTAGGATTCAATGGTGGTATGGTAACGTCAGTTAATTTGCCTATTGTTGGATTAGGAATTCAGGCGGAAGCTCTTTATACATTGAAAGGATGTGATGTTCCTTTGATGGGTGAGGATTATGCGATGAAATTGGGATATGTTGAAGTTCCTGTTTATTTGAGATGGAAATTCAATTTGCCAATTGTAAAACCATATATTGGTGTTGGACCATATTTGGGCTATGCTGTTTATAAGGATTTTGATGAAGCAGCTGAGTCTTTTGTAAAATCAGATGATGTTCAGGATTTCGATTGGGGTGTTGGAATTACAGGTGGTGTGGAATTAATCGACAAGGTTCAGGTGGGTATCTCGTATCAATGGGGTGTCCAAAATATTTATGATGGATTAGGAGATGGAACTTTGAGAAACCAAAATTTGGCTATTTCTGTAGGTTTTATGTTCTTCTGATTTGGAAAAATGTGCTAAAAAACAAGAAAATCAGAATTTTTATTTCTGATTTCATCTCTTTGGCACAGTTCTTGTAATTAACCAATTAACCTAAACATTATTTTTTTGTTTATTTCAATGTATTATCTTTAAGGGTAGCGGCGGGTGTTGAATCTGCCGCTTTCGTTTTTTTATACCGTTGTTTTATCTTCTTCTTCTTCTTCTTCAGCTTCTTTCAAAAACTTATCTAAATCAAATGGATATCTAATTCTGCATGGAGCAAGGTTCTCGTTTAACGAAACAAATACAAAAGATCCTTCCACAGCTTTTTCTCGGTTGGTGCCATAAAGCTCTTCAGAGTAGATTTCTACCTTGATGATTAATTTCACAGCTGTGACTTTTTCCACACATCCGATCACTTCTACAAAATGGTCTGATTTCACGGGTCGTAAAAATTTCACTTTATCTGTCGACAACGTGAACATGTGTAATCTCGTGAATCTGGATGCTGTTATATAAGCCACTTCATCCATCCATTTCATAGCCTCCCCGCCAAATAAAGTGTTGTTGGCGTTTAGTGTATTTGGGAATATTGCTTTGCATTGTTTGGTTAAGCTTTTTTTTATAAAATCGTGCATAAACCCCCTTTTTTAGTTAAACATTGCAAAGGTACGGGTTTTGGGCAAAAAAAGGCGTTTTTTGGAGTGTACTTTTTACCGTAAAGAAATTGCCTATTGAAAATATTCATTAAATTTGTAACAGAAAAGAGGATTTATATTATTATTAACAATAAATTATTGCAAAAGAAATGGCTAAATTAGATTTGTCCAAGTATGGAATTACCGGATCGACGGAAATCTTGTACAATCCGTCTTATGAGGTGTTGTTCAATGAAGAAACCAGGCCTGAACTTGAGGGCTTTGACAAAGGTCAGGAAACTGAACTCGGAGCTATCAATGTAATGACAGGTATCTACACAGGTCGTTCTCCAAAGGATAAGTACATTGTAAAAGATGCAGTTTCAACAGATCCTAAAACAGCTATTTGGTGGAACACTCCTGAATTTCCAAACGATAACCATCCAATGGAAGAGAATGTTTGGAAGGTGTTGAAGGATAAGGCTACTAAGGAACTTTCTAATAAGCGTTTGTTTGTTGTAGATGGATTCTGCGGTGCTAACGAAGATACTCGTATGAAGGTTCGTTTTATCATGGAGGTAGCATGGCAGGCTCATTTCGTAACAAACATGTTCATTCGTCCTAAGAATCAGAAGGAATTTGACCAAGAGCCTGATTTCGTCGTTTATGAAGCTTCTAAAGCTAAGATTGACGAGTATAAGGAGCTTGGATTGCGTAGCGATACAGCTGTTGCGTTCAATGTGACATCAAAGGAACAAGTTATATTAAATACTTGGTATGGTGGTGAGATGAAGAAAGGTATGTTCTCTATGATGAACTACTTCTTGCCATTGAAGGGAATAGCTTCAATGCACTGCTCTGCTAACACAGATTTGAATGGTGAAAACACCGCTATCTTCTTCGGTCTTTCTGGTACAGGTAAGACAACTCTTTCAACAGATCCTAAACGTAAGTTGATCGGTGATGATGAGCACGGATGGGATGATAATGGTGTATTCAACCTTGAAGGTGGTTGCTATGCTAAGGTTATCAACCTTGATAAGGAAAGCGAACCAGATATTTACGGTGCTATCCGTCGTGATGCATTGTTAGAGAACGTTACTGTTGATGCTCAAGGTAAGATTGACTTTAATGATAAGAGCGTAACTGAGAACACTCGTGTTTCTTATCCGATTTATTTCATTAAGAACATCGTTCGTCCAATTTCTCATGCACCAGCTGCAAAGCAAGTTATTTTCTTGAGTGCAGATGCATTTGGAGTTCTTCCTCCAGTATCTATTCTTAATGCTGAGCAGACTAAATATTACTTCCTTTCTGGATTTACAGCTAAGTTGGCAGGAACAGAGCGCGGTATCACTGAGCCTACTCCTACATTCTCATCTTGCTTCGGACAGGCATTCCTTGAACTTCACCCAACAAAATATGCTGAGGAGTTGGTTAAGAAAATGCAGAAGAGCGGAGCTAAGGCTTATCTAGTTAATACAGGTTGGAATGGTACTGGCAAGCGTGTTTCTATCAAAGATACACGTGGTATCATCGATGCAATCCTTGATGGCTCAATCGATAAGGCTCCTACAAAACAGATCCCAATGTTCGACTTCAAGGTTCCTACAGCTCTTCCAGGAGTAGATACTAAGATCCTTGATCCTCGTGACACTTATGCTAATGCTTCTGAGTGGGAGACAAAGGCTAAGGATTTGGCTGGTCGTTTCATCAAGAACTTTGAAAAGTTCACAGGAAATGATCTAGGTAAGTCTTTGGTTAACGCAGGACCAAAATTATAATCTAAATAAATGGATGTTTTTAAGAAGGCTCGATTTTGTCGAGCCTTCTTTTTACGTTTTTTGAATTATTAGTCCTATTTTGTTTTGAGAAATTGATGGTTGGCGTATTTGAACGGAAGTTTCTAAAAGTGGACTATTAGTTTGACATCCAAATTGCAAACAAGGCTTGAGTTTTTTTATCTGTGATGAATAATGATTTTATTTAGATAAATATTTTAACGGTTTGAAAACAAATAACATTTACAATTGTTAGTCAAGCATTTTTTTAGAAAATATGAATTATATATTTGAAGAGAATTTTGAGGTTAGAGATTACGAGTGTGATATTCAGGGGATTGTCAATAATGCTAATTATCAGCATTATATGGAACATGCTCGTCATCAGTTTATAAAAACGGTAGGCTTGGATTTCGTTGACCTTCATAATCGTGGCATTGATACTGTCGTTTCAAAAATAGAAATTGCTTATAAACGTTCTTTGAAGGGTGGTGATGCTTTCGTATGCAAATTGAACATAAAGAAGGAAGGCATCAAATATGTCTTCTTACAGGATATTTATAGAATGCCAGACATGTCTCTTTGTACAAGAGGAAAAGTGGAGGCTGTGGCTGTAATAAATGGTCGCTTAAGTGTGTCAGAGGAGCTTGATAAGGCATTCGGTTGCAGTGAGCAGTCTGAGTAACAGGAATAAAAAAAGGGATACTATTCAGCATCCCTTCCTTCCTTTGCCATTTGTCTGTGATTATGAGACAAAAAAACAAATGCAGATAAATCATACTTAGGTAGGTATGAAAACGAACTTCCAATTTTTTATATTTTGTATAAACAAATTTTTTATTTTGCTTTGTACTTGTATTTTACAATACAATTATAACGCTTGTTAGTTTATAATGCAATTACCAAATGTTGTAGTTGTTTGTTTTGTTATTAGAAGCATTCCATTGGTATGGTTAGATGATTTGAGATGAGTTTTTGAGGCAATTTTAGGAATTTAGTGAGAAAAATAACGGACTATCTGACAAAAATAATCTTTAAAAAGGTCAAAAAGGTGCCAAAGAATCAACGAAAACTATATTTGACTTATATGCAAAAAAGTTTGTTGGAAATTGAAACACCTTTTTAATGTCTATTGAAATAAGAAAAATAATGGATGAGACTCTATTTAGAAATGTAGGAGAAGATGGCTTTGTAAAGGCTCCGGATTACGCCAAAGTTGAAGGGCTGGAAAAAATGCTAGATATTATGAGTGATGTTGGACCTCACAATTCATACATTACAGACTATTATATGAAAAGAATCCATTATATCTCAGAGGGTGCCACACGTTTAAGTGGATACACAAAAGAGGACATAAAGAAATACGGTCAAGAAATTTATGACATTATTTTGCCGAAAGAAGATGTGCCTATCTTGAGAAAACAAGCTGATGCTTCTATGATGCTGATCAATTCTTTGTCTTCCGAAGAACGAGAACATTGCTCATTATTTTATGATTTTGTTTTGATTAGGAAGGATGGAAGAAGAATTTGCGTAACTCGACGTTTGCGCCCTTTTTTGTTTACGGATGATGGGAAAATGTGGCTTTCTCTAGCGTTTCTTAATTATTCTCCGAATAATAAAGTAAGTAAAGTAACACTTAATTTAAAGGGACATGAGAAACGTATGGTCTATGATAGGGATAGAAATGTGTGGGAAGATTTGCCTCCGATCGTATTGTCGGAAAATGAAAGGGATGCAGCAATAGAGCTATATCGAGGGTCTATGGACAAGCAAATTGCTAATATGCTTTTTGTGTCGAAAGATACCGTATCTTATTACAAAAAGCAATTGATGATAAAGACAAATTGTTCAACGATAAGGGGTGCGTTAGATTATCTCTACTATAATTGTATTATTTGATTTTTACACAAGAATAGCTTGTGTAAAATGGATACAGTTTTTATATAATTTGTGAAATGGAAATAGGAGAGAGATTGCCGCAGAAAAGGCCTTCTCCGGAAAGAAACCAAAAGGAGACTTTGTCTCCTTTTTTTATTTGTATAGGATTCATTTTGTCTATGTGAAATTCCAATTCCCCATCTTTTTTGATTAGTAGATTCTTCTCTTTGATGTGAAATGGTACTAATATGCCATTGAGAAATTGAGTGGAAGAGGGTTCGGAACGGACTTCATCTAAAGAGAATAGGTCGGTGAGAATGCTGTTCTCATCGACCTCTATAAAGCCGTTTTTGATGTATTCGGTAGGCGAAATGAATACTATGTTTGCCGACAGCCTAACCATCGTTTATTTCTCGTTTTCTATCTCGGTTTTTTTGTTGTTTAATCTGGCGATGACAGAATCTTGGATGATCATGTATTGGTCCATGTTCAATGTGTACCAAGTAAGCGCAGAATCGAACAGAGCCTCAGTCACGCCGTTTTTCTCCAATACGTTGCAGTAATAGTACTCTTTCTTTACGCTATCAGGAAGTGTGGTTTTTTGGAGCGCGGCCTTTACGATGTACTGGTCGTATAGAATGTCACACATCTTTTCTTTCCCGATGACAGGCTCTCCTTTGTCTACCTTGCATGCTGATAAAGACAAGACAAGAGACAGGGCAAGAACCAATTTGAAGTATTTATTGATTGTTGTTTTCATTCTTTTCTATGCTGTTTTCGTCGTTTTTATTATTGTCATTCTTTTCCTTCAAAATGCCGTTCATGTAATTTCTTTCGAAAAGAAGTATGATGAACACTCCGATACAGACGGCAGAGTCTGCGATGTTGAATACGGGATCGAAGAATGAGAATTCCTTGCCTCCAAAGAAAGGCATCCATGATGGCCATGTGGTATCTATAATAGGGAAGTAGAGCATGTCCACAACTTTTCCGTATAACAATGGTGCATATCCACCGTTTTCGGGTAAGAAATGGGCTAACTGGCCTGCGCTGCTATCGAACCATATCCCGTAGAATGTACCGTCTATAATGTTGCCTATTGCTCCTGCAAAAATCAGGGTAAAGGCTATGATGTATCTGGTTCGATATTGTTTTTTGATGATACGATAAAGGTAATATCCAATAAAACCAACGGCTATTATACGAAGAACGGAGAGTATCATTTTGTCGAAGAACTCGGCTCCGAATGCCATACCATTGTTTTCGATAAAAGCGATATAGAACCAATTCGTAACTTGGACGCTCTCTCCCAAAACGAAATGAGTTTTGACCCAAATCTTCGATATCTGGTCTATCAGTAAGATTCCTAATGTGATGGACGAAACTGTTATAAATCTGTTTCTGATCTCTTTTGTCATGTAATAAAACTAAAAAATTCGGCAGGTGCAAAGATACGCCTGCCGAATTACAAATTCTAAAAATAAAGTTTATTTAACTCCTTGATTTTTTGCATCGATACATAATGTAGCATGAGGCACTGCACGTAACCTCTCTTTTGGTATCAATTTGCCTGTTTCCCTGCAAATTCCGTAGGTCTTGTTTTCGATACGAATTAAAGCCGCTTGTAGGTGTTGAATGAATTTCATTTGTCTCTGTGCTAACCTTCCTACTTCCTCCTTTGTCATTGTGGTCGCACCCTCTTCCAATACCTTAAATGTAGGGGAAGTGTCACTAGTGTCATTTCCATCCATATTTGTCAAGCATGCTTTAAGGCCTTCGTAGTCCTTCTCTGCCAACATAAGCTTTTCAAGTATGATTTGCTTGAATTCTTCCAGCTCAGCATCCGAATATCTAGTTTTTTCTGTCATAATCTTAAAATTTTAAGGTTTGCCTATAATTCTCAAAACGCTCCGATTCTGTAATACAAACCGATAACTTTGATGTGCGAAAATAGTCATTTGGGCGATATATGCAAATTTTTGGACCCTTTATTTATCAACATACCAGCCTTTTTTGCTGTATTTGAATCATAAAAAAGCGAGGACGTTAATTTCTTGCCTTTTTCGTTCCAATTGTCTTGAAGAAAACACTTGTTTTTCGGGCAAAACGGAATAGTAAAAGGACGGGATTTAAAGAAAGAACAGTCCGCCTCCGTCATATAGATAATTGTTGCAAAGGGAGATGCACTTTTTTCCCTCTTTTTCGATGAAAGAGACAAGACCTCTGCCGTCTTTGTGCCGAAGTGGATTTCCTAAGAAAAAGATTTTGTCGGCCTGCATACCGCAGGTGCCACCTAAGAAACCGTATTGGTGATCGACAATCCGAATCTCGTTTGGGGAGAAGAGAAAACTTACCAAGCCTTCTTTCACTAAGGCTTTATGAATCCCGGGATCTGAGGTGATGAAATGTGTATTGCTCAAGGCGAACATCGAACATCTGGTGTACGATTGAGGCAGGTTGATGAATCGTTTGCCTTTGTTCTTCTCCAAAACAAGCGGATCAGTAAAACCTTCTCTGTGTAGGAAAAGTTCGCGGGTTGAGATGCAGTTGTAGTAGCAGGAGTCGATCTGCTTGAATCCAATATTTGATTTCCCTTTTTCGAAGGGAATGTTTTTCTCTAGAAGATATTTGATCAGTTGTTGAGGCGCATTGGGTGCTACGATGACACTTTTTTCGTCCTGATAGAGAAATATGTCGGGGTGACAGGAGATGGATTCGTAGGTGAGGCCTTCGCTTCGGAAGGGGAATACATCTTCGGCATAGTAGGCGAGCTTCTGCAGAATCTGCTCGTCAACGCGTGCGTCAACAATGACTGATCTTGATTTCATATTTAGACAGGGATTCGTCGCCTGAGATTTTCACCTCCAGCTTCTTGCTTTGGAAAAGATCTTTGTTGGAACCTTGGTAGCCCCAAACAAAGTTTACCTGATGTGGGTTGACGGTCAGCCTTAACTGCTCGTCATGACGCTCTTTCAACTCTCTTTCAAGGATGTCGCGCCAGATGGCACTCATCATCAGTTCCATAAACGATTTGTGGTAAGGTCCGGCCAAGAGCGATTTGTTATAGTCCAACTCCTCGGAAGGGTGAAGTCCTACGCGTAAGACTTTGACGTTGGCTTTTTCAAAGCGGAGGTAAAACTCTTTTGCCCAACTTACGGCCGTCGGAATGTCGAGCGGTTTGTAATGGCCCATCTCGTAGAGTTTGGCGAGCTGTGTGCCTTTGATTACGAGCGTAGGGTAGATGCGTGTATTATCGGCTCCAAGGCTGATGATATCGTCAACGGTCTTGCTGGAGCGTTCGTAGTTGTCTTGCGGCAGGCCGATCATCATCTGCAGACCGAGGTGAAATCCGTTTTTGAGAATCAGCTCGGAAGCTTGCCGGATGGCTTCGCTTTTGTGTCCGCGGCCCGAAGCTAGTAGCACGGTGTCGTCTGTAGACTGTGCACCTAGTTCGATGGTCTTCACACCGTAGCGTTTCAGCAGATCCAATATTTTTTCGTTGATGTAGTCGGGGCGTGTAGAGAGGCGAATGCCGTTGATCTTTCCGGCTTCTATATAGTTATAGGCAACGGAAAGGTATCGCTCCTGTAGGTCGTAAGGTATTCCGGTGAAGGAGCCGCCAAAGAAGGCAATCTCAATCTCCCTGCCGTCGTTCATAGTGGCCAGATGCGACTCGATGATGGCGGGAATATTTTCCGGCTGAGGAATGTCCTTCTGTCCGCTAATCTTCGACTGATTGCAGAAAATGCATTGGTGCGGACAAGCCAGCTCTGGAATAAATATCGGAATATTGGAGTGTTTCATCGCTTCGATGTTTTGATAGGCAAAGGTAGGGATTTTTGTAAACAATAGGAAGCTTACATGTAATCACATCTATCTCGAACCTTAGGTTACCAACATATTCTTTTTCTCTCGGGAATCACAAAGGCTGAGTAAATGTGCCAATACGCCTTGAGGGCTCGCCAAAAGTGGCGTGCTGGATGGCGTAAAAAACAGTTTTACCGTTCAAGCGAGGCACGAGCGCGTTTAAAACTGTTGTAGAGGCGCGATTTATCGCGACTTACAGTGCACACAGCGGCGGCTCTTTTTGATTTCATCCAAATTTCTCGGTCTCGGCATAATTGGAGCAAGCTCCATTCTGCGCTTGTCCTTACGAAATTTTGCCTACTTTTTCCAGCTGCAGGGAAAAAGTAGGGCCTGTCCGGCGAGGACATTAGTATAAAAACAACAGAGGCGGAACCAATGATTCCGCCTCTGTCAATTTATGGAGGTATTTATTAAGCCTTCTTTACTTCGATGCTAACTTTGAATTCGTCAAAGTCTAACTCAGTAGGGGTGGCAACCTTGTCTACCAATGTGATATCGTTGGCAAGAACCTGAGAAGCGATGTAATCCTTGAAGTCTGCAACGGCAGCGTTTACGTTGTCTGACTTCTCGATCATAACCAAAATCTTATCGGTTATTTCGAAACCGCTAGTTTTTCTTATGTTCTGTATACGGTTCACAAATTCACGTGCGATACCCTCTTTCTTAAGGTCTTCAGTGATTGTAACATCCAATGCGATGGTGATAGAGCCGTTATTGGCAACCAACCATCCTGGAATATCTTCTGAAAGAATCTCAACGTCGTCCTTGTCTACTGTGGCGTCTTCACCGTTGGCACTGATGACGTATTGACCTGCCTTCTCGAATTTAGCGATCTCCTCTTGAGAAAGCTCTTGAAGAGCTGCAGCTATAGACTTCATGTTCTTTCCGCATTTAGGACCTAACTTCTTGAAGTCTGGTTTTATTTTCTTAACAAGGATACCTGTAGAGTCGTCAACAAAGTTGATCTCCTTTACGTTCACCTCGTTCATGATCAAATCCTTAACGGCTTCGATGTTCTCCTGCTCGTGCTCTGCCAAGATAGGAATCATGATCTGTTGCAATGGTTGACGAACCTTGATGTTGACCTTCTTACGAAGAGCCAAAGTCATAGATGAAATATCTTGAGCAACTTGCATTCTCTCTTCCAATGTCTTGTCGATCAATGCCTCGTTGCATTTAGGGAAGTTAGCCAAGTGAACAGATTCACTCGTGTCTTTTCCTGTTACTGCTGTATTGAGGTCAAGGAACAACTTATCTGCATAGAATGGAGCGATAGGAGCCATCAAACGAGAAACCGTCTCCAAACAAGTGTAAAGAGTCTGGTAAGCAGCAAGCTTATCGTCGTCCTTTCCACCCCAGAAACGTTTACGGTTAAGACGAACGTACCAGTTACTCAAGTTATCTGTAACGAAATCTTGGATGGCACGGCCGGCTCTTGTTGGCTCGTAATCGTTCAAGCAAGCATCAACCTCCTTGATAAGTGAGTTGAGCAGAGAGATGATCCATCTGTCAATCTCAGGACGCTTAGCCATTGGAACGTCTGGCTGGCTGTAGTCGAACTTGTCTACGTTTGCATATAGAGCGAAGAATGAGTAGGTGTTGTAAAGTGTTCCGAAGAACTTACGTTTAACCTCCTCAACGCCTTCTGTATCAAATTTCAAGTTATCCCAAGGAGAAGCGTTAGTGATCATGTACCAACGTAATGGGTCAGAACCGTATTTCTCGATGGTTCCGAATGGATCAACTGCGTTGCCCAAACGTTTAGACATCTTGTTGCCGTTCTTGTCCAAAACCAAACCATTGGAGACAACAGCCTTAAATGCTACACTGCCTTTGATCATTGTAGAGATAGCGTGTAGGGTAAAGAACCATCCACGTGTCTGGTCAACACCCTCTGCGATGAAGTCAGCTGGGTAGTAATCGCCCTTGTCAATCAAATCCTTGTTTTCGAAAGGATAGTGTTGTTGAGCGAAAGGCATTGCACCAGAATCGAACCATACGTCTATCAAGTCAGCCTCACGTTTCATTGGCTTGCCGCTGTCAGAAACCAAGATGATGCTGTCGATATATGGGCGGTGCAAATCGATATTCTTAGGATCGTAATTCTCTTTTGAATAATCTCCAACCTTGAAATTCTTCCAAGGATTCTCTTTCATGAATCCAGCCTTGATTGACTTGTCAATCTCCTCGAAGAGTTCAGCTATAGAGCCGATGCACTTCTCCTCAGTTCCCTCTTCTGTACGCCAGATAGGAAGTGGAGTTCCCCAGTAACGGGAACGAGAAAGGTTCCAATCGTTCAAGTTCTCCAACCATTTGCCGAAACGACCGGTACCAGTAGATTCTGGTTTCCATTTGATGGTCTTGTTCAACTCGATCATCTTGTCGCGGGCTTTGGTAGAGCGGATGAACCAGCTATCCAAAGGGTAGTAAAGTATTGGCTTGTCCGTACGCCAGCAGTGTGGGTAGTTGTGGACGTGCTTCTCTATCTTGAATGCTTGGTTGTTGACCTTCATATCCATACAGATGCTGATGTCCAAAGTCTCATCTTTGTCTGTAAGTTTAGGGTCGTAGGTGTTCTTTACAAAACGACCTTCAAATTTATTATAAGCTTCTACGTCGATGTGTGTCTTTACGTACTCAGGGTCAAGATCTGAAACAAGGTAGAACTTACCAGTCAAATCCACTGATGGACGCAAGTTTCCGAATTTATCAACCAATTGAAGAGGAGGGATACCAGCAGCTTTGGCTACCTTGGCATCGTCGGCACCGAATGTCGGTGCGATGTGTACGATACCGGTACCGTCTTCTGTTGTGACATAGTCGCCAGGGATGACGCGGAATGCTTGGTCTGCGTTTTCTGGAGTGATCCACTTCATTAACTGCTCGTACTTCATGCCTACGAGATCAGTTCCATTATATTCAGCTACGACTTTGAAAGGAACGAGCTTTTCGCCTGGTTTGTAATCTTCCAAAGCGATATCTGCAGCTTTAGGATTGAAGTGCGCGCTTACCAGGTCTTTTGCCAGAACGTAAGTTGAAGGTTGACCTGTGTAAGGATTATAAGACTGAACGGCTACATATTGGATGTTTGGACCAACGCAAAGAGCTGTGTTGGAAGACAAAGTCCAAGGAGTTGTTGTCCAAGCCAGGAAATACGGAGTTCCGAATTTCGTCATCTCAGGCTTAGGGTCCAACATCTTAAATTGCGCAACAACCGTCGTGTCCTTCACGTCACGGTAGCAACCGGGTTGGTTCAACTCGTGAGAGCTAAGACCTGTGCCGGCAGCAGGTGAGTAAGGTTGGATGGTGTATCCCTTATATAGATAACCGTTGTTGTATAATTGCTTTAATAAGTACCAAAGAGTCTCGATATACTTGTTGTCGTAGGTGATGTATGGGTTCTCGAGGTCAACCCAGTAACCCATTTTGCGGGTAAGGTCAGCCCACTCTTTTGTGAACTTCATCACATTTTTTCTACAAGCAGCGTTGTAGTCGTCAACAGAAATTTTCTTTCCGATGTCCTCTTTTGTGATGTCTAACTCTTTCTCCACACCGAGTTCAACAGGAAGTCCGTGGGTATCCCATCCGGCTTTACGTTTTACGTGAAAGCCTTTCATTGTTTTGTATCTGCAGAAAATATCCTTGATGGAACGAGCCATTACGTGGTGAATGCCCGGCATTCCGTTTGCAGAAGGAGGTCCTTCATAAAATACGAAGGATGGTGCACCTTCGCGAGTAGATATACTTTTATGGAACACGTCTTTTTCGTCCCATTGTTTCACAACCTCTTTGTTGATATCTGAGAGGTTAAAGTTGCTGTACTCCGCAAATTTTTTACCCATTATATGTTGATTTTCTGTTGTTTACTTTTTAAATAAGAATAAAGAACTTACCATCCTTCACATTATTCAGTGCAAAGTTATAAAAAAAATGGATAGCACGTATAAATCATGCCTTTGGTTCTGAATTTTAGGAAAGAGATTAGAAAATTAGAATGGATTCTTTTGATTTTCTTTTAAAGAAAGTTTCTTGTAAAATCAATAGGAAAGAGTGATGAGAATGACTAAACAAATACTACTTTTGTAACCGTATTAGTGTTTGGGTGAAAATGATTTAGGTGTTGCTCTTTAATTATTCTTAGTTGAATGAATTATCATAAAAAAGCAATTTTGTGGACTGTTCTGTCCTCATTCGTGTTGATTGGATGCACCAATCAAGGTTCTCCATCGAATAAAAGCGAACAAAACAAAGAGGTTAAAGCAGTTGATTCAACAGCAGCAGCGGTTGATTCTTCTGTGGTGAAGTCGGATTCTATTGTAGCAGATAGTGTTGTCGTTACAGAAGAGCCCAAAGATTTAATTGTAAATTTTGCTTGTGATACAATTCAGGGCAAAGTGACGAGAAGGGCCCATCCTCCTGTTAAAGGTATATATGTTTCCGGACCGATTGCGGGTCACCATCGTTTCAAAGATTTGTTGAGAATGGTGGATAATACGGAACTGAATGCCATGGTTATCGATGTGAAAAACGATAACGGTGAGGTGACCTATAAAATGGATTGTGGTTTGGTAAATGAGTTGGGTGTTTCAAGACGTTATATACGCGATATTCATGCGTTGTTGGATACTCTTCATAAAAAGGGCATTTATGTTATAGGTCGAGTCGTGACTTTCCGTGACCCGATGCTTTCTCAGAAAAAACAATCTTGGTGTGTACATCGTAAGGATGGTTCAATATATAAAGATAGATCAGGCTTGTCTTGGGTAAATCCATATAATAGGGAGTATTGGAGATATATCATCGGAATAGGAGTTAGAGCAGCTTTTGACGGCTTTGATGAGATTCAGTTCGATTATATCCGTTTCTCTACCGAGGTGAAAGATAGTGAGGTGAATTATGAATTCGATTCCAAAACTCTTACTAAGCGACAGATCATAACAGAATTTGTTAAATATTCGGCAGAGCGTATGAGTGCTCATAACATTGAATTCTCTGCCGATGTGTTTGGAACCGTCATCGATAATGATGTGGACAGTAGGGATGTGGGTCAGGATTATGTGCAGATGGGAAAATATGCTAACACACTCTCTCCAATGGTTTATCCATCTCATTATAATAAGATGGTTTATAGACTTGATATCCCCAATAACCATCCATATAAGGCTGTTTTATCTGCTCTGAAAGCTTCGAAGAGGGTTTTGGATACGTTGTCTGTCAGCGAAAGACCAAATGTCAGAGCATGGCTTCAGGATTTTAGCGCACCTTGGGTAGCTGGAGCTCATAAATATACACCTGCTGATGTAAGAGCACAGATTCAGGCTGTTTATGATGCTGGCTATGATGAGTGGCTTCTTTGGAATGCCTCTATTCGATATCGTGAGTCTGCATTGAAATCGGCTACAGGAAAACTTGACTCTTCATTGGTGAACCAGGTAGAAAAGAAAGAAAAGGCAGATTCTTTTGCTGTAAAGACGGAGAAGAAGAAGGAAAAACTCACTGATTCTATATTAGTGAAAAAGTAAAAAATAGAAGAATTTAATAGAAGGAAAGGAGTCATATATGTTTATATGATTCCTTTTTCTTTACATAAGAGTATATATGCTTTATTTATGCTGTGGAAGTTTTTCTTTGCCTGTTTCTTTTCTTCGTTTGTTACCTCGTTTGCTAATTTACGATAGGCTTGTTTTATCTCACCTGTTGAGGCATTGCTGCTTAGGTTCAGTATGCTTTAGCATTTTGCTTGTATGGCTATAAGCTAATACCTCCTATAATAACAGATAAATACAGGGAAGATATATTACAAACCTGTTTTTCTTGCTCTCTGTCATTTTGTAGATTAATTTGTAATTCTTTGAATCTATGATTCAAGGAGATAGAGACTTTAATAATGATGATTAATTGTTGATCATATAGTTATAAAATTCTATCTTGAATTTTACCAGTTGTTCGAACAACTCTTTCTTGTTTGGATCTAAAAAGATGAGTCTTCTGCCTTCCTGCAATTTTGCAGTTCTGGCATTTATATTCGGAACGGTAAGCGGTCTCTTGTGAATGATAGAGATAAGTGTGTCGTGAAGAAATAGAAGAGAAAGCCGGTCTGCTCCTGGATCGGAAAGCCAGCTGTCTTCCAATACGAATTCCACAATTCCATTCAGTTGGCTATACTCTTCTTTATAGAAATCCAAACGTGACATGAGAGAGTCAAACTGATAGTTGACAAAGTCATATCGGCTTAATAAATTTTCCAAATCAGGGAGCGTGCAAGTTTCTTTCTGCATGCAAGAGTCGCTAATGATATTTTCCAAAATAGAATTTTGGTCAATGTTGGATGTGTGGATGTATCCTGTAAGAATTCCGAATGTATTGCTGCCGTCTTTGTTGCTTTCCCAGATTCTTTGGGTCTCTAAAACCTGACCTATATCTCGACCGTTTTTGTCTTTCAAGATTCTTCCTGCCTTGAGTTCGTTTTTAAGAAATTCATATTTGTCGAGGCTTACCGTCACTGCTATTTCTGTCCAATCATGTTTCTCGGCAGGAACGGTTTCCAAAACCACATTTTTTTTCAGGTTAAAAATGATTTTACCGTCTATGTTGTCGTATACAGAGGTTACTTGAATAGTGCGTTCGCCCGGAGTATTGTCTGGCTTCGAGTTGTATAATTTAGCGTTTTCCGAAATGCAGCTTTGGAAAACGAGTAAAGTGGTGAAAGCGATTAATGAAATAACTCTGTTCATCGTGATTCAATTGTTCTGAAGAATATGAAAATCTTATTTCTCTATTGTTAAACGAATGGCAAGATAATTAATTTTTCCATGTGCTCATGCCAAAATTCATCTAACTTTTCGTAAGATAAACATTATTTAACCGCAAGGTCGTTTGAAATCTGATTTTTCAGAATGTATTGATTCAATGATATTTTGACTATATTTGTCAAGTATTAGTTTCTTAAAGTTTGGGGCTGGTAGTTTTATTATATGCTTAAATTGTTTGTTGGCATATTGTTATCATTCTTACTGATTTCTTTGACGGTATCTTATGCTGAATCGCCATGTAAAAATCAGTCAAGGTGGTATGCTGAGATGTATGACGAGACTAAAGATGAAACTACTACGTATACTCCCGAAGATTTTTTCACTCCTAATGGAGCTTTGATTTCTGGTTATTTAGGCCAATCCAATTTAGTGCCTGGATATTATTTTCAAGATACCACATGCTATACCGATGATTTTGAGATAGAGTATGTTGTCAACTCTATGTATGGTTGGTCTTATATTTATGCAGGAATGTCAATCACTGCAGAACCTTGGTTTGATTTTGATGATCTGAAGGCAAAACCTGTTTCCAAAAGAATAACAATAACAGAAGAAAATAAGGACTCTGATCCTTTGCGTGCAAGTGATGAGATTAAAATACTGGGATTCCGATTCCATAATGACACGTTGTTGTTTTATAGAAATGGAGTTGCCTATCAAAAACAGGAGATTCCAATCTGTAAAATTGAGGGTTTGTTTGTCTATTGGGGATATGGTGGTGGCAGTGTTCAGTCTATTCGTCTGACAGATTATACGAACAATACTGAGTATTTCGAGGATTTCACTGATTGCGAAAACATGCAGTTGTTTAAGGAGTGCGAGCCTGATCCTGTGGTCGAACTTTCTGCAACCTATCAATTGCCTTCCTGTGAGGATTCTTCTTTGTATCTTTTTGCACATACCAATATTTTGGAGGATTTTCATTGTATAGGCCCCGATAGTGTAGAGTTCAGTAATGAACAGAATCCTGTTATTAAGAATGGATGGGAGGCTCAGAGCGGAACTTATATAGTATGGGGAAAATATCATAGATGTGCAGAACCAGTATATTATAAGCTCCAGATTGACATTCCGAAGAAGGAGGTCATTCTTGATACGGTCTCAGTAACCATGTGTTGGGGTGATACGTTAAAGGTTGGTTCTCTTCCAATAACCGATTCTGGAGTTTATGTGGATTCTTTGTTTTCTGTAGGTGGTTGCGATAGCGTGGTGACATACCAGGTAGATGTGAGAAAACCTATCATAGATACGGTTAATTTGACCACATGTAGTCCTGATTCTGTTTTGTTCAATGAGAAGTATTATAAGGAGAGCGGCGCTTTTTTAGATACGATAAAATCTGTTGATAGCGGTTGTGACAGCATTGTTTATAATCTGATTGTTGATATTAATGAGTCTTACTTTCTTGAACGTTACGATACGCTTTGTTATGGATTTTCAATGGAAGGACATGACAAAACTGGCGATTATGTAGATTCTTTGCATACGGTGCATGGTTGTGACAGCGTTGATGTACTGCATCTGAAGATTTTGCCGATCATTGAACGGAATAACGGAGTTAAGCATATATGCGAGGGTGATTCTGTAGAAGTGAATGGACATTGGTATTTAGGTCCAGGAACTTATATTGATACCTTATATTTTGAAGATGCATGTGATACATTTTTGGTAACGAAAGTGGAGATGGACTCTATGTTCACGGTTCCTGATTTGTCAGAAGTGAAGGCTTGTCGCTTAGCCTATCTTCAGTTCGATGTTGATTCTGTTCCAGGAGCATCTTATTCATGGAAACCGTCTTATTTCTTAAGTGATACTTTGGTGCGAAATCCGTTTGTCACAGCTACCATGAACATGAATTATAAGGTGTATGTGGAGCGTGGTCTTTGTCGTGATACTGCTGAAGTGAAACTTCTTGTGAGCAGTGGTCCTGAAATTAGAGATGTTTATTTTGATACCGATTATAATACGGTTACGATTCATGCAGAAGGTGGGGTTCCTGATTATCTGTATACATGGGAGTCTGTGGGTTGGCAGGATAGTCCAACGTTTGATACGAAGATTTCAATAGGAAAGAAAACCGCAAAGGTAAAGGACGATTATGGTTGTGAGGATGAATATAACTATATGTTGTTTATTCCTGTGTTTCCGGAGGATCACTTTTCTCCGGATGGTGATGGAATTAAAGACCGTTGGGAGATAAAGAACTTGGAGTATTATAATCATTACGAGATAAGGATTTTTGACCGATTTGGGAAACAGTTGGTTGCTTATTTTAATCATTATCCAGGTTGGGATGGTGTCTATTTAGGTCATGACATGCCATCTACCGATTATTGGTATGTTATAAGCATCCATGAATCGGATGTTCAATTGTCCGGTCATTTTACATTATATAGACCTTGATTGCAGTTGAGGCTGAAGTAATAAAAAAGCCAAGATGAAAACTTCATCTTGGCTTTTTTCTATAGGGAGAAAATGTTTATTCCCATTCGATAGTAGCAGGTGGTTTTGAAGAGATGTCGTAGCATACTCTGTTTACACCTTTTACTTTGTTGATGATGTCGTTGCTGACCTTAGCCATAAAATCGTATGGAAGGTGAGCCCAGTCTGCTGTCATTGCATCAGTACTTGTTACGGCACGAAGGGCAACTGCTCTCTCGTATGTACGCTCATCTCCCATAACACCTACGCTCTTGATAGGAAGTAGGATAACTCCGGCTTGCCATACTTGGTCGTACAATCCCCAATCACGAAGACCTTGGATAAAGATATCATCAGCCTCTTGAAGCACCTGAACCTTCTCTCTCGTGATATCGCCAAGGATACGGACTGCAAGTCCTGGTCCTGGGAATGGGTGTCTGTTGATCAAATGGTCTGGCATGCCAAGCTGACGACCTACACGACGAACTTCATCCTTGAACAACCATTTCAAAGGTTCGCAAAGTTTGAGGTTCATCTCTTCAGGAAGTCCGCCAACGTTGTGGTGACTCTTGATGACCATACCTGTGATGCTTAGGCTCTCAATTCTATCTGGGTAGATAGTACCTTGTGCCAACCACTTAGCATCTGTTATCTTTTTAGCTTCTGTGTCGAATACATCAACGAAGCCTTTGCCGATAATCTTACGTTTACGCTCTGGCTCTGTAACGCCTTCCAACTCTTTGAAGAATTTCTCGCTGGCGTCAACACCGATCACGTTCAAACCTAAACACTCGTAGTCGTGCATTACGTTCTTGAACTCATTCTTACGTAACATTCCATGGTCAACGAAGATACAAGTCAAGTTTTTTCCGATTGCTTTGTTCAAAAGAACGGCGCAAACAGACGAGTCAACACCACCGCTCAAGCCGAGGATAACTCTGTCGTTGCCCAACTCTTTTTTCAACTCTTCAACCGTAGACTCTACGAAAGAGGCAGGGCTCCAGTCTTGTTTGCTTCCACAAACACCTACTACGAAGTTCTTCAACAATTGAGTACCTTGAGTAGAGTGGAACACCTCTGGGTGGAACTGAACACCCCAAAGTTTCTCGCCCTCAGCTTGGTAAGCTGCGTTCTGAACTTTGTCTGTTGAGGCTATTATTTTGAATCCTGCAGGAAGGGTAGTGATGGTATCACCATGGCTCATCCAAACCTGTGAATTCTCGTCAAATCCTTTGAATAGAGGATTCTCCTTGTCGAACTTAGCCAAGTTGGCACGTCCGTATTCTCTGGAGCCGGCTGGCTCTACTTTACCGCCGTTGGCGTAAGCCATGAATTGAGCACCGTAACAGATGCCGAGAATAGGGTATTTACCACGGATTTCGGAGAGATCCATTTTGAATGCACTTTCGTCATAAACGCTGTATGGCGAACCGCTTAGAATGACACCGATAACGGAAGGGTCATTCTTAGGAAATTTGTTGTAGGGTACGATTTCACAGAATGTATCCAACTCGCGCACACGGCGACCAATAAGCTGGGTAGTCTGCGAACCGAAGTCAAGAATTAAAATTTTTTCCTGCATCTGCGATCTATGTTTTTTTGTTTGGCGCAAAGATAAGCATTTTAACTGAAACAAAGCGCAAAACATATTAAGAAAGCTAATGCAGAATGATTTAGGTAAAATGTGACGGCTGTAAGGTGTTTGTACTTGCGTTGTCTAATTCTTATATAGGTATGATTGCATTTTTATGTTACAAAAGATGAAAACTCATTATAATTCTCTATTTATCGTTTGTTTTTGTGGAAAAAATAGTGGAGTTTTGTTGTGAATCTTGATAAAAAAGGAGGGTGCTATGAATATGACAGAAATAATAAATATATTATCTGTATTTATGGTTTTATTTGCCGTGGTAGATACTATAGGTGTGTTGCCTATTTTAGTAGATCTACAGAAAAGCGGCAAGAATATTAATGCCACAAAGACCACTGTTATTGCGACGTTTATTTTGTTCGCTTTCCTCTTTGGAGGTGAGTGGCTGTTGAAACTTTTCAATGTCGATTTCTCTTCATTTGCCGTGGCAGGTTCCATCGTTTTGTTTTTCCTTTCGTTGGAGATGATTTTGGAGACCAATATCTTCAAACACAATTCGACCGAAGATGTTACCGTTATTCCGATAGCCTTCCCACTTATAGCAGGTCCGGGTTCCATCACCACACTGATTTCCCTACGTGCGGAGTACGATCTTTGGGTCATTTCCATTGCCTTGGCGTTGAATATGGTAGTGGTCTTTGTTGTTATGAAACTGGCGGTTAGAATAGAGAAAATAATGGGAACTACCATCAATTACATTATCAAGAAGTTCTTCGGAATCATTCTTTTGGCAATGGCGGTGAAGCTTTTCGCATCTAATGTTGGAATTTTGATCAATCACTAAAATCATTAGATAAACGAAAGAGGCTACGTCAAAAAAACGTAGCCTCTTTCGTTTATATTTTATAAGGTGCTATTCCATTGTCTCTTTCGCGAAACGTATTTCGCTCCAAGAGTAATCGTTGCCCAGCATCTCTTTGATCTCCTTGTTCTCTTTGTTTGGATTATTTCGGAACGCCTCTTTTATCTTGTCTATCTTTTCTTGACTGCTGACGACATCGATTGAAATCTTGCCCTCTTTTACAGCTTTGAAAAGATGACTCTCTATCGTACCTTTTGTAAGACCTCGCTCTTTGGCTATCTCATCCTGGTTTTTCCCATCATTAAAGAGTTTAAGTGTTTCCTCATAAGTGTTTACCTTAGGTTCGTTACTGTTCTTCTCTTCAGGGATGAGAAATGCGGTGTCCTCTTTCTTGTATCCGTATTGGCGTATGCTTTGCTCAACAATCTCAACAATCTCTGCGCCATATTTATGTATGGTTGTCTTTCCCACACCGGGAACCATTAAAAGCTCGTTGGTGGTGAGCGGCATTATTTTTGAGATGCCTATAAGGGCAGTCTGCTGTAAAATCATATAAACTGGCATGCCTGCGTTTTCTGCCGTCTCTTTTCTCCAAGCCTTAAGTTGCTCGTAGAGTTCAGGGTGTTTAACCTCTTTCGGAATGACGTACTTCTTTTCTTTCTTCTTCGAACCAGATGATTTAAGCGTCTCTTCCTCCATAGAGGCTTTTGCCTTCGTGTTGAGGTATTCGGAGATAGAGAACCCATCTTTGCATTTCTCTAATGTGAGGTCTTTTATTTTTAACTCAGTTTCAAGCGAAGAGAGGACGTCGTTCAAATCTTTTCTGATCTCCTTGTTGTCTGTCTCAATTGTTTCTGCTTTGTCTGCAATGCTTTGCAGAATTTCATTGCTTTTTGTTTTGAAATATTCAGCACCTTTTTGGATTCTCTCTTTTAAGAAAATGTCATTTTCAGGGTCAGAACAATTAGTTAGTATGTATAGAATCTGTTGTTGGAATCTCTCAGAAACAACCTTTATCTCATTTTTCATCATGGGTTCCGTTTCTTGGAACTGTTTGGTGATTTCGGGATAAAGTTTGTAGAAACTCTCGTCGATGATTCTTTTCAGAGCGTAGAAACGTTCTATTGCATATTTGAAGGAGAATTGTTCTGTGACGAGTTTTGTGAAATAGCCCTTCTTCATTTGGTTGAAGCTCTCTTTGTTCGGTTCACGAGCTTCTGCTTCCCGATTGAATGCATCAACCCTTGAGTCTCGTTTGATGGCGTTGCTGATGATCGGCGAACTGAGCACCATGCCTTCCAACGTTTTACAACGGCTGAGGGCTACATAAACCTGTCCGTGTGTGAAGGCTGCTTGTGCATCGATGATGGCCTTGTCGAAGGTCAGACCCTGGCTTTTGTGGACCGTGATGGCCCAGGCTGTCTTTAGAGGAAATTGCTCAAAAACACCGTCAATGCTCTCTTCTAACTCTTTTGTTGTGGCGTTGATGGTGTATTTGATGTTCTCCCATTTGTCGCGACCAACCATGATAGACTCCTTTTCGTCGTTACCGATTACGGTGATAATGTCATCTGTAATTTCGATTATTTTGCCTATTTTCCCGTTGTAATAACGCTTCTCAGGTGTTGGGTCGTTCTTCACGAACATGACTTGCGCTCCTTCCTTCAGCTCTAATTTGGCATCTGTAGGGTAGGAGTATTCGGGGAAGTTGTCCGTGATTTTAGCCGTAAAAATGTGACTTTTGGTTTTAAGTGCGGCCAGTTTCTTCGTGTTGATGTTTTGTGCCTGCGCGTTGTGTGTGGAAAGGCGAATGTAACCTTCACTGTCATCAGGGTCGAAGTTCGGTTTATATCGTTTGTTCAACTCTTGTAGCGTGCTGGCGTCAGCGTTGTTTTCTCGGATCTTATTTAGTAGAGAGACGAAGTTTTCGTCGGCCTGACGATAGACCGTCTTCAGCTCCACGCACGCATACGAAGTTTTTTGCAGAGCCAAACTGCTGAAAAAGAAAGGTGTAGGGTATAGGCTCTTTAATAAGTTCCACTCTTCGTCTTTCACAACGGGTGCTAGCTGTTGGATGTCTCCAATCATGAGCAGTTGCACTCCGCCGAAGGGCTCTTCCGTGCGACGGAAGTGCCGCAGTACATTGTCGATGGAATCGAGCAAATCAGCCCTTACCATACTGATCTCATCGATGACCAGCAGGTCAAAACTTCTGATAATGTTTATCTTCTCTTTCTTGAATCGGAAAAGCTCTGACTTGGCAATGGGTGTACCAGGCACGTATGGCCCAAAATTGAGTTGGAAGAAGGAGTGGATGGTCATGCCTCCCGCATTGATGGCAGCTACACCTGTTGGCGCAACCACAACCATTCTTTTGGGAGAATGCATCCGTAAGTTCTTGAGGAATGTGGTTTTTCCCGTTCCTGCTTTTCCTGTCAGGAAAAGATTGGTACCTGTGTGTTTCAACAGTTCATTGGCCAAGTCCAATTGAGGATTTGTTAGCATCATACAGTTAGAAATTTGAAATTAGAAAAGGTGTGGAGAGAAGATTGAAGAGTCCTCTCTCCGTATGAAATAATATATGCTACTAGTCTTTCTTGTAGTGGACAGCTACCCATAAGTTTTTCTCCTCGAAAGAGATAAGTTTTAACCCAAGTTTCTTTGCTTCTTCGTCTATGACCGGAATGTCATTTTTATAGAAACCGCTCATGAATAGTTCGGATCCTGTGTTCATGCATGCTGCGTAGGCGTGCATGTCATGCAATAGGATGTTTCGGTTGATGTTGGCGAGTATGATGTCAAATTTCTCTTTGCCGAGAAGTTCTGCACCGCCTTGCATTACGCGGATGTTGTTGACATCATTAAGCTTAATGTTCTCAAGTGAATTTTCGTAAACCCATTCGTCGATGTCGATGGCTAGGATTGGATTTGCACCGCGTTTGGAAGCTAAAATGGCCAATACGGCTGTTCCGCAACCCATATCGAGAAGTGATTTGCCTTTTATGTCTGCTTTCAAAACTTCTCCGAGCATCAAAGAGGTTGTTTCGTGATGTCCGGTTCCGAAAGACATTTTAGGGTCAATCAAAATCTCGTATGTAGCAGCCGGAATATCTTTGTGGAAAGTGCTGTGGATAACACAGTCGTTGCCCATAATGATGGGTTGAAAATAGTGCTTTTCCCACTCTTCGTTCCAGTTCTGACCTTTAATTAATTTACTTTCGTATGGGATGTTATCAGCATATTCGAAAGAGGCCAAAAGAGATTTGATAGCCTCTTCATTGTAAAGATTCTGAGGAACATAGGCAGTAAGACCTTCGTTTCCTTTTACGAAACTTTCGAAACCGATTTCTCCCAATGCAGCCGAAAGAAGGTCGCCGATATAATCTTTTTCGGTGTCGTATCTGAAAATAAATTCTAAATAATCCATATTTTTTTTGTGCAATTAAACGTTTTCTAAAAACGTTAGTCTAAAAGAAATGAACAACATCCAAAATGCATTCAAAAAATGATGCAGAAAGATTGTTGTAACGTTTTTTGTTTATCTTTGTGAGTTGCAAAGATACAACAAAGTGGTTGAAACTGAAAATTAGTAGGGAGTTATAAAATGATAATGAAGGTTGAGATTGTTGTATTAAGAACAAAGACGTTAACCTAGTTTATATTATTGTAGAACAAAACTTTGGAGGAAATAGATATGAAAAACGGAATGACAAAATGGTTTGTATTCTTTACCATCCTGCTTCTGCAGCCGATGGTCTCCTATTCTCAAGACGACATTTATTTTACTGAAGAAGATGCAAATGTTGAGGCTGAACAGATACAGGAGGAATTGAATGCACAGAAGATAAGAGCTGAAGAACGCGCTCGTCAACGTTCTCTTGAGCAAAAACGTTATGAAGAGAGTTTAGCGGCTCAAGAAGAGGATACACTTATCGTAGAGGATGAGAATGATTATGAGTATTCCCGTCGTTTGAACAAATATCATGACGCAGATTTGACCATATATGAGACGAATGGTTTGAATGACGATTACAATTCAGACGTTTCTGTAACTAATGTTTATGTTGGTTATAATCCTTATTATCCAACTTACACTTGGGGATGGGGCTGGAACAGTGGATGGTATGTTGGCTCTTACTATTCACCTTGGTATCATTCTTATTATGGTTACCCGTATAGTTATGGGTATTATGGATATGGTTACCCTCATCATTATTGGGGTCATCACTATTATGGCTATTATCCTCACCAACAACATTATGGATACCAAGCTCCATATCGCTCTTCTTATAGACCCTATTATAGAAGCTTGAGAAATCCATCTAACCGTGCAGGTAATTATGTGAACAGATCTTCTGCTCGTTCTAATAGATCTTCATTGAGAAGTGGATCATCTCTACGTAGCAGTAACGGAAGCACAACAAGAAGTGGATCTTCTATTCGTAGCAATAATGGAAGTGGATCGGTTTCAAGAAGCGGCAATGATAATCCAAGTAGATCTTCTGTAAGAGGAAGTAGTAGATCAAATAGTGGTTCTTTGAGGTCATCAGGAAATTCGGGCTCTTCAAGCAGTTCTTCCAGAGAATCTTATAGCGGTAGTTCTTCCAGAGGCTCATCTCGTGGATCAAGCTACTCTTCAGGAAGCTCATCTTCAAGAGGATCATCTGTTGGAGGTAACTCTAGAGGCGGAAGTTCCTCTCGTAGTGAATCCCGTTCAGGCGGAAGAGGCCGTTGATTAAGTGTGAAATAAATTATTTATTCCGTATGGATAGATGAAAAAACTATCCATACGGATTTAATCAGAAATAAATACTATTATGAATAAATTTTGGATGGCAGCTGCCGGACTGTTATTGTCTGCAGCAAGCGTAAATGCACAGAATGCTTATGATGCCTTGAATTTTTCTAAAGCAGACCCTATTATGGGAACTGCCCGTTATTCTGCCATGGGTGGTGCTTTAGGTGCATTAGGAGCTGATGCATCTGTTGTGAAAGATAACCCTGCAGGTTTGGGCGTGTATCGTAGTTGCGATTTGACTTTAACTCCAAATGTCTATATTACGGATGATAAGTCAGTAGGCTTTAATATTAATAATTTTGCTTTTGTCCTTAATTTTGGTAAAAGCGGTCATAAAAAAGGTTATGTAACATCTTCTTTGGGTATTGCTTATAACCGTTTGAAGAATTTCAAACGTTATTCTTCATTCCGAGGACAAGATCTTAATTATTCGATGACAGATTATTTTAAGGAAGCATCTTCTGATGCTGTTTATGATGAGTCAATTCGTTTAGGACTTCTTGATAAAGATGGAAATTCACTTTTTAGTTCTGATGCTTTGTTGGATAATAGAATCCGATATAAAGAAGAAGGATCTATGGGTGAGTGGAATATCTCTTATGGTATGAATCTTAGCAACCGTTTCTATTGGGGTGTTGGAGTTGGTTTGATGACATTGGATTATACTCAGACTGTATCGTACGATGAGAATAGTTTGAATGCATATGGAGACAGTTGGTATAAAGATGAATATTGTGAGATGACAGGAACTGGATTTAACTTCAAATTCGGTGCTATTGGTCGTATCACAGATTTCATGAGAGTCGGCGTTGCTTTCCATACTCCAACGTTTGTTAGTGTTGATCAGTTTACTAACACTAACATGGATTACAACAATCTAAACGATAGAAATTACATTAACACAGAGATTGATTATTCTGATACAGAATATGATTTGCAGACTCCATTAAAGGTACAAGGAAGTTTAGGCTTCATAATTGGAAAGAGAGCATTGATCGGTTTGGAGTATCAATTGGAGGATTTTGCAGCAATGAGATTGTCTGATGGTAGTTTCGATTTCGATACAGAAAAGGAGATCATCAATGACAGAATGAAACAGACTCATACATTCAAGGTTGGTACTGAGATTGTAATTGTAAAAGGATTCTCAGGACGTTTGGGATTTGCTTACGTAACAGCGCCTGTTGATCAAGCTTTGAGTGAGGAGTATAATACAACTTATCCAGTTGCTTTGCCTAAAGAGGCAATGTATTATACTGGAGGTTTGGGTTATAAGGGAGAAACGTTCTATGCAGATTTTGGATTGGTGTTCAAGAACCAAAAAGAATGTTTCTATGATTGGTTGCCAACAGCTACTCCTATTTCAGAGGAGTCTTTGTTTAGTACAAACATCATGGCTACATTTGGTTGGAGATTCTAAAAAGTTATATATCCTAAAAAAATAGGCTGCGTCGTGTGATGCAGCCTATTTTTTTTGAAGTAATATGACGTTATAAGAAACAAAGAAGGCTGCTCTTTTGAAGCAGCCTTCTTGTTGAAATATGTAATTCAGATCATAGTGTCCATTCAGAACCGTTCTTGCCGTCTTTTATTTCGAAACCATACTCAGCGAGTTGTTTCCTGATTTTATCGGCAGTGTCCCAGTCTTTCTTAGCCTTAGACTCTTGTCTTATTTCAAGAAGAAGGTCGATGGCCTTTTTGTAAGCATCGTTGGCAGAACCTCCGTTCTCTTCACGAAGCAATCCAAGAATGTCTTCTACAAAAAGTTTGAAGACTGACTTCAACTCTTCAAGGTCTTCTGCAGAGATTGTACCCTTACCGTCATAAACTGTATTGATACCCTTTGTTGCGTCAAACAGGTTAGAGATAACAATAGGAGTGTTGAGATCGTCCAACATGGCCTCTTCACATCTCTCGCGCAAACCGGCAACCTCAACGGTTGTTTTGTCGGCAGGTTTGAGTTTAAGCAGGCGGTTGTAACCTTCCATCAAACGGATGTATCCTTTCTCTGAAGCCTTTAGTGCGTCGTTGCTGAAGTCTACAGTACTTCTGTAGTGAGCCTGGAGAATGAAGAAACGGATAGTCATTGCCGAATAAGGCTGTTCCAAAAGTTTGTGGCTGCCTTGGAAAAACTCATCCAAGGTGATGAAATTTCCTAATGATTTACCCATCTTCTGTCCGTTGATGGTAATCATATTGTTGTGCATCCAGTAATGAACGGTCTCTTTGCCAAGGGCTGCGGTTGACTGAGCTATCTCGCACTCGTGGTGAGGGAACATGAGGTCCATGCCTCCGCCGTGGATGTCAAACTCTTCACCAAGATATTTTGTTCCCATTGCAGAACACTCCAAGTGCCAGCCGGGGAATCCCTCACTCCAAGGAGAAGGCCAGTGCATGATGTGCTCTGGTGCTGCTTTCTTCCAAAGGGCGAAATCTACGCTTCTACGTTTTTCAGACTGTCCGTCCAAGTCTCTGGTCGTTTCCAAAAGCTCGTCAATGTTTCTGCCTGACAACTTTCCGTAGTTATATTTCTTGTTGTATTTCTCAACGTCGAAGTAAACAGAACCTTCACTTTCATAAGCATAACCAGAATCCAAAATCTTCTTAACGAACTCAATCTGTTCGATAATGTGTCCGGATGCGTGTGGTTCAATGCTAGGTGGCAATACGTTCAATTTCTCCATTGCCTTGTGGTAACGGGTAAGATAGTATTGAACAATCTCCATTGGTTCTAACTTTTCAAGACGAGCTTTTTTTGCGATTTTATCTTCGCCGTCGTCTGCATCATGTTCAAGGTGACCTACATCTGTGATGTTACGGACGTAGCGCACTTTGTATCCAAGATGATTAAGATAACGGAATAGTGTATCGAACGTGATGGCAGGTCTTGCATGTCCTAAGTGAGCGTCGCCGTAGACCGTAGGACCACATACATACAAACCTACATAAGGAGAGTTGTTAGGAACGAAAAGTTCCTTTTTCCTATTTAAAGTATTGTAAATTTTTAATTTATGCTCCATTGTTTTTAGTTTATTAGAGAAAAAGGGAGAGAAAATCCCTATGTAACCTTTTCAGAAATCTAACCCAAAGGTATTCAAGTGCAAAGGTAAGAAATAATTGATTTTTGACATATTATTTCTCTCTATAAAAATAGTTTAAACCCTAATAAATTGGTATTTTTAATAAAAGGAAGTGATTCCTGATTTTGACGTTTTTAAAATGTCTTTTGGTTATAGTTATTGTTAATTGGTTATTGAAAATCAAATTGACATAAAAGCTAAGTCAAAATTTGGAAACTATCCTGATTCCTTGTGAAAGAGGATGATATTATTTGTTTGTTTGGGTTTAGCATCCATTAATTTGTAAGCATACTGTCAGTTTGGGCTACTCTGATTTTTTCGGAGTAGCTTTTTTGCATCCGTTTTGTGCTTAATAATCATTCGATTAATTTACTTAATTTGATTTTGCATTCTTAACTTAGAAGAATTTTTGTTATAAATGTCGAACTTTTTTTACATTTGTAAAGTATTTAAGTATAATGTTTTGTATTTTTTCCCCGCTTTATGAAATGTTACGGCATATCTTTTGTATTTTTGAAGTGTGGTTTGTCTATTTTTTATCTATTTTTAGGTTTATCTATGTTAATTTTAACTCAAGCATGGATGAATCTATTTTCTGTATGAAGTTAGCTCTGTTTTGAAAGATTCATTAGTTAAAAAAGCAAACGAAAAAAAATGTGGATATTGATTTTCAGTAATTTAATAGAAAGGAGGCCTTGTTGGTAGTGAAAAGATGTATAAAACTGTGATAATTTATGCTCTGAGCACCTTGTTTTTTAAAGAAATAAATGGTGTATAATTATTTTTATTAAACTATATTTGCTGTAATTTTGAATTAATAGGTGAGAATTTTCTAATAATCATTTAATATTAATTATAATCTGTTAGTAATGAGAAAATTTTTAATGTCTTTATCACTACTCTTTATTGGGTTCGGCTTGATCCAAGCTCGTACGATAAAGGGAACAGTGTCGGACACGGATGGTGAACTTCCGGGTGCGAATGTGGTCATAAAGGGTACTACTACTGGTATGACTACTGATTTGGATGGAAATTTCGAGATTGAAGCTTCTGATGGCCAAATCATTCAAATCTCTTTCGTTGGTTATGCGACTCAAGAGATTAAAGTAAATTCAAAGACACCAAGTGTGTTGAAAATCACAATGAAAACTGACGAGAAAGTCTTGGATGAGGTTGTAGTCGTTGGTTATGGTGTTCAGAAGAAGAGTGACTTGACTGGATCAGTCAGTGGAGTTCGCGAAGAGAAATTGAAGGAGACAGTTGCTGCTTCAGTTGACCAAGCATTGCAAGGTCGTGTATCTGGTGTATCTGTAACAAACAGTTCAGGTCAGCCAGGACAAGGAGCTTCAGTTCGTGTACGTGGTACCAGCTCTTTGACAGGAAACAACGAGCCTTTGTATGTTGTTGATGGTATGCCTATCGGTGCAGGTATGCGCAGTACAGGATCAAACCCATTGGCATCAATCAACCCTGCTGATATCGTATCAATGGAGGTGTTGAAGGATGCATCTGCAACAGCTATCTATGGTGCTCGTGCTGCAAACGGTGTTGTTATGGTAACAACTCGTAAAGGTAAGAGTGGTGACTCAAAGATATCATATAGCGGTCAACTTATGATTTCTGAGGTTTCTAAGAAGTTGGACATGATGAATCTTAAAGAATATTCAGAATTCTGGAATGATCCATATATTATCAGTGTATTCTCAGGAACAACTGATACTTATGATTATTCTAAAAATCTTAATTATTTAGGAGAAGGAACTGATTGGCAAGATGAAATTTTCCAAACTGCACTTGGCCACCAGCACCAATTATCAATTAGTGGTGGTTCTGAAAAAACTCAGTATGCATACTCTTTCGGTTATTTGAACCAAGAGGGTGTTGTGTTGAACACAGAATATGAGCGTTTCAACGGTCGTATCAATTTGGAAAACCAAACAAAATCTTGGTTAAGAACAGGTTTGACATTGGCTTATGCTCATTCAACTCAAACTAAGCAAAAAGGTTTCGAGCAGAATGTTGATTCTGAGTTGGGAAGTTTGAGTGCTGGAGGTTCATTTGATGAGCAGAACCCAGTTGTTCAATCATTGAAACAAAAACCATCTAACTCACCATACGATATGGATGGAGAATACGCAGATGTTATTGGTAAAACAAATACTGGTATTAAGATGAACCCAGTTATGAATGCTAAGGAAAATGCTATCTATTTAACTAGCGACAATATCCAAGGTAATGCATTTGCTCAGATTGAATTCCTTCCAAAAGAATTGTTATGGCGTAATGAGTTCGGTATGGACTATACAGGTGGTGAGGAAAACCAATTCTTCTCTAAGGATGTTACAAGATCTGACAACAGATTGGATGGTTGGACTCGTTTCAACATGTATTGGAGAGGTATGTCATCCCTTACTTATAACAAAAGATTCAATGATAATCATTCAGGAAGCGTCATGTTGGCTTCTGAGATCAGCAAGGCATCATGGCATGGCGCTAGCATGACCAAGAAGAACATGTTTGATGATTCAATGGTTGACCCTGATTTTCAGAACTACGCATTAGGTGAATCTGGAAATGTTGGTGGTTATAAGGGTTCTGTTCAAATGATCTCTTATTTGGGTCGTTTGAATTACAACTACGCTAACCGTTATTTGTTAACTGCTACTGGTCGTTATGATGGATCTTCTACATTGTCAGAAGATAACCGTTGGGGATTCTTCCCATCATTCTCTTTGGCTTGGCGTATTGATCAAGAGTCTTTCATCCAGAACTCTGGTGCTACAGCTTGGTTGTCTAACTTGAAACTCCGTGCAGGTTATGGAGAAACAGGTAACTCAGGAACAAAAATCAACTATTTGCCTACATATACTCAAGATCAAAGCACAAGAACATTATATCAAACCGCATGGTTAAACAGAGACTTGGTTTGGGAAACAAACTGGCAGGTTAATGGTGGTCTTGATTTAGGTTTGTTCAACAACCGTATTACTTCAAGCTTCGATTTCTTCTTGAAACGTAATAAGGACTTGATCGTACAAGCTGAACCAGGAACTTCTATTTCATCTACTCAGACTCAGTATACTACTCCTGCAGATATCAACATCGGTTCTATTGAGAACAAAGGTTTCGATATCTCAATCAATACTGTAAATATCGATAAGAAGATCGCTGGTCTTCCATTCCAATGGACAACAGACATCAACTTCTCTAAAGTACAGAACACTGTTATTGAGTTAGGTGGTATGGAGAAAGTTGAAAAATCTTATACTAAGTCAGCTCAACGTGAAGTCAGCTTGAGTAAGGAAGGTGAAGCTCCAGGTATGTTCTATGGATATAAGACAAATGGTCTAATCCAAAATACTGCTCAATTGAACGAGAAAGTTCGTACAGCTGGTACTGAAGTTGGTGATATCGATTATCAAGATTTGAATGGTGATGGTGCTATCGATTCAAAGGATAGAACATTCATCGGAGATCCAAACCCAGACTTTACATTCGGTTTCGGAAACTCTGTTTCTTATGGAAATGCTGAATCATCAGGTGTTTGGTCATTGTCTGTATTCTTGAATGGTTCTTACGGAAACGATGTCTTCAATTTATTGAAGATGAACTTGGAAGGTTTGGATGAGACTGGTGTTAACTACTTATCTTCTGCTAAGAATTATGCAAGAGTTAAGACAAATCCTGACACTAAAGAGCAATACATTGAAAATGCTGAGACTGATATTCCAAGACCTAATACTAATGCTCAGATCAACGCAACTGTAGTTTCTGACCGATTTGTAGAGGATGGATCTTACATCAGAATCCAGAACGTCGCTTTGTCTTACACATTCCCTAAGAAATGGACAGAGAAAATGTATCTTTCTAATTTGAAGTTGTCTGCTAATGTTCAGAATGTTTATACATTCACAGATTACTCAGGTTATAACCCAGAGGTTGCCAATTCAAATGTAATGAAGCAAGGTATTGACTTCGGTTCTTACCCTTCACCAAGAATGTTTGTGTTTGGTTTGAATTTGGATTTCTAAAAAATTTGAAAAAAAATTAGATTATGAAAATAGAGAATATAAAATACAAGGCGATAATCCTAGGGTTAGGAGCAGCTTCCTTATTTACTACTTCGTGTAGTGATTTCCTTGATGGAGAAATTGCAGATAAATACTCTAGCAATGTTTTCAGTTCATACGAAAATATGACTGCTCTTACAGCGACATTGTATGGAGGAAAAAAATGGAGTGACTATGAGGCTAAGTTCAATTGGGTAATTAATGAAGGTTTAGCAGGTAACCTTTATAATACATACCAAAATGAGGGTATGCCATTCTTGCTTCAAATTGGTGAACAAAATGATATCTGTACAGATGGTTACCGTGCTCTTTATTCAGGAGTTATAGCAACTGCTAATCAGATCATCAATATGGATTTTAGCAGTTCTGATATGTCAGATGATCAAAAAAATCAGATCATTGCTGAGGCTCGTTTATTTAGAGGTTTTGCACATTTCTTAGCTACAGAATATTGGGGAGAAGTTCCTTTGGTTCTGAATAACGAAAAGGATATTGCTGAGAATAAGATGCTTCCTCGTGTAACTCGTAAGACTTTGTATACAGCTATTAAGCAAGACTTAGAATTTGCTGAGGCTAATTTGCCAGCTGCAGGTCAAGGACTTCATGCAACAAAATGGGCAGCTAAAGGTCTTTTGGCGAAACTTTATTTAACACTTGCTGCATGTCAGAATCCAACTCCTAAATGCTCTTTTGTATCTTCAAGTATGGGATTGTCTGCTGCTCAATGTTATGAAAAGGTTACTGCTTTGACAACTGAGATTATTAACAGTAAGGTTTTCACTTTACAAGATCATGCATCAATCTTTAAGTATCAGGGCGAAAGCACTGAGACTATTTTTGCTATTCGTTTTAACGAAGGTCAATGGCAAGAAGGTGCTCAATATCAATGTCAAATGGCTAGATCTGAAAAATGGTCTCCAGGTGCTGGTTGGGGTTCTGGAAAGGGTCTTTCTTATACTCTTTATAAGAGTTATGCTGACAACGATCCTAGAAAGAAAGAGGTTTGCATTTATGTAGGCTCTGATTTCACGAAAGCTCCTCAGTATCTAAATGTTAACGCTGGTTTATCGGTATCTTATACAAAAGAAAAAAACATATTGGATGAGCAAACATCTAAAGATTTGTTGGAAGCAATTCCAGTTCTTAACAACATCAAGAAGTATGTTTGGGGTGCAAAACCTTCTGATCACTTTATGTCAGGTTGGGCTCGTTATGATGTCTTACGTCTTTCTGATATCTACATGATGCGTCAAGAGGCTAAGATGTTGAACGGTAATTCAGTTACAACTCCTTGTTCTGATTTGGCAGATTTGAATGAAGTACTTTCAGCTCACGGAGCTCCTTTAGCAACAGGATCTATGGCATTCTATACAAAGTTGGATGGTGAAACTACTAACATTACAATTAGTATTGGTGGAACAGACTATACTTCAAGAAATGGAAGCGCTAATTTCCAACCTAAGACTGATGAAGTTACTGGTGGTTATGGTTCTATCACTATGTATCATAATCAAAAACGTACAGACTTCATTCAGGAGTTAAGAAAAGAGTTTGCAATGGAAGGTCGTGGATGGTTAGACTTGAAGCGTTTCTATTATATGGATCCTTCTGGTGCTGCTAATTTCTTGAAAGAGCAAGATAGAGGTTGTGCTATGACACGTTCTGGTCAACATCCTGATGGTGCTGATGAGTTGTATGATGAAAGAGGATATGCTCGTTTGTCATTGGTTAATGACATTCTTCGTCAAAGAATGGCAACAGAGGATGGTCTTAAAGTAAGTCAAAATGAGCAGACCATTTATATTGATAAGTTTGTGAACGATTTTTCTTGGTTCATTCCATTCCCTGCTTCAGCAGAAATTACTGCTAAGTTGGATATGGGTGCAGCTCAAGATTTGTCTTCTGCTGTTATTGATGGTTCTTATCCATATTAATAAGAAATATGAGGGAGGTTCTGAGTCTCTCGGAACCTACCCTTGTTAAAAATTATATAATAATAAAAAGATATAACAATGAGTTTAAAGCATAAATTATTTTCAGTGACACTGGCATCTATGATTGTCATGGGTGGTTTCCTGGCTTCATGTGAGGATGAATGTGTTGACTGTGATTGCAATATGGTGGTATCTGATGTGATTTCACCTGAAGATGCAAATGAGGCTTCATTAAAAGTCGTAAATTTTGACAAAGCTATCATTATTAGAGGAGAGAACTTGTCAAAAGCTAATAGAGTAGTAGTAGTTGATGAAGCAGGTAAAGAAACACCAATTGAATTAAAACCAGCTTTCGTTACAGATAGAGCTATAATCATCAAATTGGAAGGTATTACTGCAGAGAAGATCAATGCAATTAGACTTTATTCTAAGTCTTGTGGTGCAAACTTTGTAGAGTACAAGATTGATGGTTATCCTCTTCCTGTTGTCAGTGGTTTCTATTGTGAATTCGTAAAAGATGGTGGCGAACTTCAAATTGCTGGAAATTATTTCTATGGTGATGTAAAAGTAAGATTTGATGTTAATGATGGTGGCCAGATTGTACAAAAAGAGGTTGCTGTAAATTCTGGAAGTACTTCTAAAATTTTGAAAGTAACTATTCCTGAAGGTACCGCAGATGGATCTATGGTAACAGTAATTACTGGTGCTGGATCTACAACATCTAAAGCGAAACTTCGTGACCGTTCTCAAATCTTCTTAGATTTTGATAATATCATGCCTAGTGGCTATAGTGGCGCTCTTGATCCAGCAACGGGTACATATAAGGCAGGGATAACAGGCGAAGAATTGCCAACAGGATGTGATGGTAAATTTGGAGCTTTGGTTGATGGTCATAGTTGGTCTTGGTCTACAACTAATACTTTGGCTTTCGAACATGCAAATTGTGTTCCTGAGTGGGGTGAAGATAAATGTCTATTGGATTTGTCAACTACCTTGGGTAATATTGATTACAAATATGACGCAAATGATTATTTGTTGAAATTTGAGGTGTATGTGCCAGCAGATATGCCTTTGAAAAACTGGTTCGACTTAGCATTTTATCAATATGGATCGGAAGATAACTCTGATGGAGATTTTTATAATGGAGGTGGTTTTGCACCTTGGGATTATATGGATGGCAAAACAGAGAAATCTCTTCCTGCAGCTCATATTGTTTTAGGTGATTTTACTGTTACATTTGAAGGTGGTGATGCCAAAAATAGCACTCCTAAGGGAATTATGAAGGGACAGAGTGACGCAACGGTTGGATTCTCAACTTCAGGTTGGAGAACTATTGCAATTCCTTTGACAAGCGAGTTCTTCCAATTCTCTCCTCAGGCAAAATCTATAGAAACAAGTATAACAGAAGGAAAGTCAAAAGGAAGTTTGTCTGCAAAAGATTTCTTCAATATGTGGATCTCTCCTGAATCTAACGGAATGCCACAGGAGAAATACTTTATTGCATTTGATAACTTCCGTATCGTGAAGGATGATGGTAGTGGTTTGATTCCTGGTTTGTATGGAACTGGAACAACTATGGGATTGCCAAGTTCTAAACGTGATCTTTTCAAATGAGAAGTAATCGTTAGATAGTTTATATATCAATACGAGGTGTTCATTTAGATCACCTCGTATTTTTTTTCTTCCATTTTCTTTGCTTTTCTAAAATAAACATCCTATCTTTGCACCGCAAAACAAGGTAATGCGGATGTGGCGTAATTGGTAGCCGCGCTAGACTTAGGATCTAGTGTCGAGAGACGTGTGGGTTCGAGTCCCGTCATCCGCACAAAGACCGAAAGAAGTATTTCTTTCGGTCTTTTTTTTGTTTGCCCAGCATGGGCACATTTTGGGTCAGTAGAAATTTAGGATCAGCGGATAGGTGGGGTTGGTACAAGGACAAGAATGGGTCAGTAGAAATTTAGTGGGGAAAGAAATATCATAAAAAACCAAGTATCAACGTTTCTATACCATGGAAACAAAACAACTAATAGCGTTGGCAGAAGTAGTACTGCCAACCGAGATACTCAAATATTTTGCAATAGT